>ENA-OQHF01000074-OQHF01000074.1-human-gut-metagenome-genome-assembly--contig:-NODE-74-length-58389-cov-7.197436_pt1 | contig 58389 bp, 54 predicted proteins | sample MGYA00242559_ERZ504709 | MGnify/ENA primary metagenome ERZ504709 (study PRJEB26092, sample SAMD00036203) | human gut metagenome | host: Homo sapiens | study: EMG produced TPA metagenomics assembly of... | reverse complement strand
CTTCAGCCGAGAGACGTTGTAACAAACTGCAAATTTGATTGATGGAAATGAAAAAAGTTTGGCACTGACCACGTTTATATTACCCTGCCTACAATGACTACGGAGCAGGCGGCTAAGCGTTTTCCTGAATATTTTTGACGCTTGTATGGAAGAGGGCTATGATATTACTAAGGATAAAGTTCCTGTAACTCCGGCTCAGCATTATATGATGGGCGGAATTTAAAACTGACCTTTACGGCAGAACATCTATGGCTCATCTTTATGCAGCAGGTGAAACCGCTTGCAACGGCAGTTCACGGCAAAAACAGGCTTGCTTCAAATTCTCTTTCATTGAAAGTCTTGTTTTTGCAAAGCGTGCGGCTGACGTTATCGCTGATGATAAAAGCGAAAAGCCTGAAAATTATAACGAGATTGACCTTTCGTCTTATCCTCCAAAGGAAGAAAGACAAAAGGAGTTTAAAAAGCTCATTATGGATGAAATAAAAGAAAAGGATAAAGATTTTTATGATAAATGGTGTAACACTCAAGGTTAATGTAGACGATTATATTTTAAACACGCTTAAAGAGGATATCACTTCGGAGGATGTTTCAACCAATGCTGTTATGCCTGAGGACAAGCAGGGTAAGGCTGAACTTATCTGTAAGCAAGACGGTATTATCTGCGGTCTCGGTATTTTTGAAAGAACGTTTGAACTTCTTGATAAAACTGCTCGCTTTGAAGCATATTTCAAGGACGGCGACGAGGTTAAAAAGGGTGAGCTTTTGGGCGTTATTTACGGCGATATAAAGGCAATCCTCAGCGGGGAAAGAACAGGTCTTAATTATCTTCAGCGTATGAGCGGCATTGCCACAATGACAAGAGAATATATGAAAGAGCTTGAGGGTACAAATACTACTCTTCTTGACACTCGCAAGACTACTCCTAATATGCGCCCGTTTGAAAAATATGCCGTTAAGGTAGGCGGCGCAACAAATCATAGATATAATCTTTCCGACGGTGTACTTCTTAAAGACAATCATATCGGTGCGGCAGGCTCAATTACAAAGGCAATTAAAATGGCTAAGGCGTATGCTCCTTTTGTAAGAAAGATTGAGATTGAAACCGAAACTTTAGAGCAGGTTAAAGAGGCTGTTGAGGCAGGCGCAGATATTATTATGCTTGATAATATGGATAATGATACTATGAAAAAAGCCGTTGAAATTATCGGCGGCAGGGCTGAAACCGAATGTTCGGGCAATGTTACTAAGGAAAGACTTAAGTCAATTGCCCAAATCGGTGTCGATTTTGTATCGTGCGGTGCGCTTACTCATTCTGCTATGATTATGGATGTCAGTCTTAAAAATCTTACTCCTATTGCATAAAATTCATATTTAGATAAAGACGGTTAGTAATAATCGTCTTTATTTTTTTGCAAAATTTTAAATGATTGAAAAAATGCTTGGTTTGAATAAAACAGTCAAAATCAATCAAAATATACATATAAAAGCACCTGGATGCACAAATAAACAGGGCGTAAATGGGCATTGTGACGAAAATAAATGAAACATATTGACTGAATATGAAAGAAACGCTATACTTAAGGTGCAATGAAAAGTTAGTTTTCAGCATTAAGGGGATTAAGCATGCTAAGTCAAGAAAGACAGTCATTAATTCTTGATATTATTAAAGAGCAGGGTTCTGTAACAGTCACAAGGCTTACAGAGATTTTGCAATCGAGCGAATCGACTGTAAGACGTGATTTATCCTACCTTGCAAGTAAAGGTAAGATTAATAAGGTTCACGGCGGTGCAACGGCGCTCGGTCAGGAATTTATTAAGCTTGAGGATAATATTGAGGAAAAACTGACAAAAAATACTGATGAAAAAACAAAAATTGCACAATATGCGGCATCGCAAATACAGGATGACGATTTTGTATTTATTGATGCAGGAACAACCACACTTTTGATGACGACGTTTCTCAAAAATTCAAAGGCAACTTTTGTTACAAACGGCGTCGACCACGCAAAGCAACTTGCAAAAAACGGATGCAACGTAATTGTTTTGGGCGGCAAGCTGAAGCAGTCTACAGAGGCAATCATAGGTTTGGTTGCGGCAAAAAATTTGCAAAACTATTCATTCACAAAGGCATTTATCGGCGCTAACGGCATAAGCGAAAAGCAAGGCTATACTACTCCGGATACGGAGGAGGCAATGCTTAAAGCAGTCACTGTTGAAAAAAGCTTCGTGACATATGTGCTTGCCGACTCTTCAAAGTTTGACAAGGTTTCGGCAGTAAGCTTTGGCTCTCTTGATTGTGCCTGTATAGTGACGGATAAATGCTCAAATTCAAAGCTTAAAAAGCTGACAGTTATTAAAGAGGTGTTGTAGCTTGATTTACACTGTAACTTTTAATCCGGCGCTTGATTATGTTATGAATTTAAAGCAGCTGCAATATAAGGATATTAACCGAACCGAAAGCGAACAGCTTTATTACGGCGGCAAGGGAATTAACGTTTCCGTTATCCTTTCAAGGCTCAAGGTTGATAACATTGCGCTTGGCTTTCTTGCCGGATTTTCAGGCAAGAAAATTGAAGAAATGCTTAATGCAGAAAATATTAAAAATGATTTTGTATATCTTAAAAAAGGATACACAAGAATTAATGTAAAAATCAAAGCGGATGAGGATTACGATATTAATGCGCAGGGACCCGATATCGAATTAGACGAATTAAACGCTTTGTTTGACAAGTTTGAAAAACTTAAATCAGGTGATTTCCTCGTTTTGGCAGGTTCAATTCCAAATTCTCTTCCCGATGATATTTATGAGGAAATACTCGCAAAACTCCAAAATAAAGGCATTAACTTTGCAGTTGATGCAACGGGCGATTTGCTTTTAAATGTTTTAAAATATAAGCCGTTTTTAATTAAGCCTAATCATCACGAGCTTGGCGATGTTTTCGGCGTAGAAGTTAAAACGGAAAAAGAAATTGCATATTATGCAAAAAAGCTTCAGGAAATGGGCGCAAGAAATGTTCTCGTTTCACGTTCAAAGGACGGCGCAACGCTTGTTGATGAATTTGGAGAGGTTCATTCAATGGGCAATGTTCCCGGCAAGGTTTTAAATCCTGTCGGCTGCGGCGATTCAATGGTGGCAGGCTTTGTTGCAGGCTACTCAAAAACTCACGACTATAAATATGCTTTAAAGCTTGGCTCTGCTTGCGGAAATGCAACAGCCTTTTGTCCGGGGCTTGCTGATAAAGACACAATCGACAAAATGCTTGAAAGCGAATATTTAAAATAAGAAAGGGGTAATACTTATGAAAATTATTGATTTGCTTAAGAAGAATGCAATAGAACTTAATGCATCGGTTGCCTCCAAAAACGACGCTATCGATAAGCTTATTGCTCTTCATGAAAAGGCAGGTAATCTTCTTGACGTTAATGAGTACAAGAAGGCAATACTTGCAAGAGAGGCTCAAGGCTCAACTGCAATAGGAGAGGGAATTGCAGTTCCTCACGCTAAAAGTGAGAGTGTTAAAACGCCCGGTCTTTCGGCTATAACTGTTCAAAACGGTGTTGACTACGGCGCACCCGATGGCAAAAACAGCGACATTTTATTTATGATTGCTGCTCCGCTTGACGGAGATTTACATCTTGAAATTCTTTCAAGATTGATGGTTATGCTTATGGAGCCTGAATTTTGTGCGGCTTTAAGAAGTGCAAAAACAGCAGATGAATTTCTTTCTGTAATTGATAAAAAGGAAACTGAAAAGTATCCTGATGAGCCAAAGGCAGAGGTGGCAAAGAAAGACGGCTACAGAATTTTAGCCGTAACAGCTTGCCCTACCGGTATTGCTCATACCTATATGGCTGCCGAGGCACTCGAAAAAGCTGGCGAAAAAATGGGCTATCCGCTTAAGGCTGAAACTAACGGCTCAGGCGGCGCAAAGAATATTTTAACGAAAAAAGAAATTGAGGAATGTGACGGCATCATTATTGCGGCTGACAAAAATGTTGAAATGGCACGTTTTGACGGCAAGCCTGTTATCAAAACCTCAGTTACAAACGGTATTAATAAACCTGAGGAGCTTATTCAAAAAATTGTTGACGGCAAAGCTTCTGTTTATCACGCAAATGACGAAGAAAAAAGCGCTATAGATGATGACGAAAAGGAAAGCTTCGGCCATAAGGTTTATAAGCATCTTATGAACGGTGTATCTCACATGCTTCCGTTCGTAGTAGGCGGCGGTGTGCTTATTGCATTCGGTTTCCTTATTGATACAATCGCAGGCAATGCAAACGTCGGCGGAACATTCGGTTTCACAAGCCCTGTTGCATCAGTTGTTTTCTGGATAGGTAAAGCTGCATTTGCACTTATGCTTCCTGTTTTGTCAGCATATATCGCTCAGTCTATTGCGGACCGTCCGGGCTTACTTCCGGGCTTTGTAGGCGGTGTGTTTGCGGCAAGCGGCCATACAATTCAAAGTATGGTTGACGGCGTTAATTCGGGCAACGGACTTGCCGGAGATTCAAAAGCAGTATCAGGTTTCCTCGGTGCATTGTTTGCCGGCTTTATAGCAGGTATAGTTGTTCAGCTTATTAAAAAAGCATTTTCTTGGATGCCTAAGGCAATGGACGGTATTAAACCGGTATTCATTTATCCGCTTTTGGGTACGCTTCTTATGGGCTTAATTATGGCAGGCGTAAACCCGATTATCGGTCAACTCAATACGCTTCTTGCAAACGGACTTGAAAGTCTTGGTTCAACAAGCAGACTTCTTCTTTCAATTGTTCTTGCTACTATGATGGCAACAGATATGGGCGGTCCTTTCAACAAGGCAGCTTATGTATTCGGTACAGCAGCAATTGCAGACGGCAACACTTGGATTATGGCTGCTGTTATGATTGGCGGTATGGTTCCTCCTATTGCAATCGCTCTTTCAACAACATTTAACAAGAAAAAGTGGAATAAGGAAGAACTTAAGAGCGGTCCTGTAAACTATCTTATGGGTCTTTGCTTCATCACCGAGGGCGCAATTCCTTACGCAGCTTCTGACCCAATTCGTGTAATTCCGTCTTGTATGGTCGGTTCTGCTGTAGCAGGTGCTCTTACATCACTCTTTAATGTAACCTGTCCTGCTCCTCACGGCGGTATATTCACATTTATTGTATGCGACCATCCGCTTCTTTATGTTGTAGCTCTTGTTGCAGGCTCGATTGTAGGTGCATTAATGCTTGCACTTTTAAAGAAAAATGTAAACAATGAGGTTAAAGCAAAATAAGATAGAATTAGGAGAAATATTATGGTTTCAAAGCTTACTAAGGTTACTAACGAAATGGGATTTCATATGAGACCTGCAAACGTTTTTGTAACAGCAATGACTAAATATACATCAAATATTAATATTATTGTCGGCGATAAAAAAATCAACGGCAAAAGCATTATGAATATTATGGCGGCTTGCATTAAGTGTGGCACAGATATTACTGTTGAATGTGACGGCGCAGATGAGCAGGCTATGCTTGATGAAGCAATTGCTCTTATTGAATCAGGTTTCGGCGAATAAAAATTATAAAAGGTGCAATGCTTAATTACATTGCACCTTTTTGTGCAGCAAGGGGGAAGTGTTATGCTTAAGGGAATAGGAGCAAGTCAGGGCTACGGTATCGGCAATGCAGTTGTTATAAGCGACGCAAAGCTTGATTATAATCACGTTGAATTTACAACGGCTCAAAATGAAAAGGAAAGACTTCAAAAAGCAGTTGATACTTTTATTAAGGAAACGAGGAAGCTTGCAGATGACGTAAAAAATTCGGCAGGCGACAAGGAAGCGGAAATTTTAGAGGGTCATATTGTTATGCTTTCAGACCCGTTTATGCTTTCTCAAATGCAGGATAATATTGACGCAGGCTCGGTGGCAGAAAAGGCTGTTGATACGGTTTGCTCAATGTTTATAGATATGTTTTCGGGTGTTGACGATGAGCTTACTCAGCAAAGAGCAAGCGACGTTAAGGATATCAAAGACAGCCTTTTGAGTATCTTGCTCGGCGTAAATAACGTCGATATTTCTAAGGTGAAAAAAGGTTCTGTTTTGATAGCAAAGGATTTTACTCCGTCTATGACGGGTCAAATTAACAAGGATAATGTCAGCGCAATACTTACAGAGGTGGGCGGTATCACAAGCCACAGTGCAATTTTGGCAAGGGCTATGGGTATTCCTGCCGTGCTTTCGATACCTAATGTTTGCAATGAGGTTAAAAACGGCGATTTGGTTGCTGTTGACGGATTTAAAGGAAATGTTATTGTAAGTCCGAGTGATGATGATATAAAGGAATTTGAAAATAAACAAGAGGCTTATCTAAAAGATAAAGAGAGCTTAAAGCAATATTTCGGCAAGCCGACTGTTACTAAATCGGGAATTAAAAAGCTTGTTTACGGCAATATAGGCAAAGCTGAGGATGTTCAAAGCGTTATTCAAAACAGCGGAGAAGGTATCGGTCTTTTCAGAACAGAATTTCTTTTTATGGACCGCCAAAGCGAGCCGAGCGAGGAAGAACAGTTTGAGGCATATTCCACCGTTGCAAAGGCAATGGACGGCAAAGAAGTAATCATTCGTACCCTTGATGTAGGCGGTGATAAGGATATTCCTTATCTTAATATTGAAAAAGAAGAAAATCCTTTCTTGGGCCACAGAGCAATTCGCTACTGCCTTGATAATAAGGAACTTTTTAAAAAGCAACTTCGTGCGCTTTTGCGTGCAAGTGTTTATGGAAATATAAAAATTATGCTTCCTCTTGTTACCTGTGTTGAAGAGGTAAGGCAGGCAAAAGCCCTGATTGAGGAATGCAAGGAAGAACTTAAAAGTGAGGGCAAGGAATACAGAAGCGTAGATGTCGGCATTATGGTTGAAACTCCGGCGGCAGTATTTATTTCGGATATTCTGGCTCGTGAAGTTAAGTTTTTCTCTATCGGCACAAACGACCTTACAGGCTACACAATGGCAGTGGATAGAGGCAATGCAAAGGTTGAAAGGCTTTATGATGTGTTTCAACCGTCAGTTTTGCGTGCTATTGAAACAACTATTAAAAATGCCAAGGCAGCAGGTATTCAGGTTGGTATGTGCGGTGAAGCGGCAGCGGATACCAAGCTTATCCCTTATCTTATTGAATGGGGTCTTGATGAATTTTCTGTTTCGTCAGGAAGTATTTTGCAAACCCGAAAGACAATTTGTGAATATGACAAATAACTTTTATATATGACAACTCGTTATAACTGTCAATAATAAATATGAAAACGAGCATTGACAAAATATCGTCAATGCTCGTTTATCTTTTGTATTAATTATTTCTTTTGTGGGCCGTTGTAGCCGTTTTTCTCTTGGAATTTGGCAATCTTGTCAATTACGGAAAGAATGACATCGAAGCCGTCGCCGACTGTTTCCATTTCAAATCGCTCAGGCATATCACGCCATGTGTGATAATAGTATGTGAGCATAGGGTTTTGAGCGGCAAATGTAACTGACTTAATTCCTGCTCTTGTCATAGGAGTTGAGTCGCAACCGCCTACAGGGTTGTGAATGCAACCGTTAGTAAGCGACTTGATACCCATTTCGTTAAAAGTATCCTTAAACATTTTTTCCATATCGGTATCAAATCTGACGCCCTGCCAATCGTCTTTAATAACTACCTCAAAGTACTCTTTATCGGCAACAGAGTCAATGTTGATATTCCAAGCATTTTTTGTTAAATCGTCAAATCTGTGCTCCTGAGCAAAGTGCATTGAACCTCTCAAACCTGCTTCCTCAGAGCCGATATTTGCATCAACAATACGGCAATTCTTAGGCATTTTATCAGGATTTTCCTTGAAATATTTAATTACAGCATAACTTAAGCCTATGCCTGTTGCGTTGTCCATAGCACCACGAGAAGCATTCCTCGGATTAGGGTCACCCCACATAACAACGAATAATGAGCCTATTGCTGTTACGATAGGAACAAAGTTCATTATAAACATAAATACTTCCCATCCGTGAGATGTAAGCATTGTCTGTGTCCAAGCGGCACCCGCAAATTGGCAAATATCAACAATTGCCATAAATACAGAGAAAAGTGCAATAAAGAAGAAGCAAACTGCGCCGAAACCTACCTTGGCGTATGTAGCAATAAGACCCATTACCGGCTTAGTGTCCTTATACTTATAAGCGTGCTCACTGTGCCTCCAGCACCAAGAGGTGTCTGTATGACCTGAAAGGATAATTGTGTAGTCGTATTTTCCGTCCTCAGGCTCTAAAACACCGAGAGTGTTACGGCTGATTTCCTGCGGGAAAAACATATCAAACCAGGTTTTGTAGAAAAAGCAGCTCATTACAAGCCAAAAGATTGTAAGAAGTCCGAGTGCGCCGAGCGCATACCAAAGCTTGTCAAATCCGCAAGCAATTGCAATAATAGCACCGATGCTGATGATTACGCCGACCAGCCTGCATAGCCAAGACCGCCGATACCCGAACGAGGAGATACTGCAAATTCCTCTGTTTTTGGCTCGATTCCGATTCACGGAGCTTTTCGCCCATATATTTATGTAATTTGATTTCTCCGTCAGAGCCGGGCAAACGTGAGCCTATTTTATGTGCTGCGTGTTCAACAATGTCCATTGCTTCACGAGCATATTTTCTGTTTTCTTCTTTCATCACACAACCTCCATAGTAAAATTTATAATAAAACAAAAAAACAACAATAATATTTTACTAAATTATTTTGATAAATGCAAGAGTATTGCATTTTTTTGGTTGATAAATATACAATATTTTATATTTATACAAATCATTAACTCAAATGATGAATAAATATACCCGATAAAAGCTTTGGTTCAAACCAAGTTGACTTTGGCGGCATAATTAAATTTGCATCTGCGATTGACATAAGGTCGCCTATCGAGGTTGGATACATTGCAAATGCAAGCTTCATATCTTCTTTGCATCTTCTCTCAAGCTCACTCAGTCCTCTTATTCCGCCGATAAAATCAATTCTGTCATTTGTTTTAGGGTCGTCAATGTCGAGGATGGGGGAAAGGAGATTGTCCTGAAGGATTGAAACGTCAAGCCTTTTAACAGGGTCGCTCTCGTCGATAATCTGCTCTTTTGCCGAAAGTTTATACCAATCATTTTCAATAAGCATTCCGAAAGTATGGCGCTTTGTCGGTTTATATTGAGTTTCAACCTTTTCTACCTCAAAGCTATGCGATAATGAACTTAAAAATTCCTCTCGGCTCATACCGTTTAGGTCTTTAACTACTCTGTTGTAATCCATAATTTCAAGCTCGTCATCAGGAAAAGCAACGGATAAGAAGAAATTAAATTCCTCATCACCTGTGTAATCCGGCTTTTCCTCTCTTCTTTTTTGACCGACCTTTACCGCAGACGCACATCTGTGGTGACCGTCGGCAATGTATAAAGCATCGATTTTTGCAAATTCGGTTGAAATGGTATTGATAATATCCTCGTCATCAATTACCCAAACTGTTTGATTAACACCGTCTGCCACAAAATCATAAACACTCTCGTGAGCGCTTGCCCAAGAATTAACGGTATTGCTGATAATGTCGTTTTTGCGATATGTTAAGAAAATCGGGCCTGTGTTTGCATTGCAGGTATCAACGTGACGAATACGGTCCTCTTCTTTTTTAGCAAGAGTGTGTTCGTGCTTTTTGATAACGTTGTTCATATAATCATCAATAGATGCACAGCCTACAATTCCCGTTTGGCTTCTGCCGTTCATAATCTGCCTGTAAATATAAAAGCAAGGCTTTTTATCCTGAATAAGTGCGCCTGTTTTTTCAAGATTTTCAAGGTTTTCCTTTGCCTTTCGGTAAACCTCGTCGCTGTAAATATCAGTACCTTTTGGCAAATCAATCTCAGCCTTGTCAATATGCAAAAACGAATAAGGGTTATCCTTAACCATCTCTTTTGCCTCGTCACTGTTCATAACATCATAAGGAAGAGCCGGGATAAGCGCTTGCTTCGACTTTTCGGGTCTGAATGCCTGAAATGCACGGTATAAAGCCATAATATTTATTTCCTCTCCTGTGTGTTTTTATCATAAATCAAGCGAAGTCCGTCGATAACCAAATTTTTATCAACAATTGCCTTTGTTTCACAGTATTTTGCGATAACGCCGCCAAGACCTCCCGTAATAATTACCGTTGCTTCTTGACCAAGCTCTTTTTCAAATCTTTTCACTAAGCCGTCAATCATTGCCGCAGTGCCGTAAACAGTACCGCTTCTCATACAGTCGATAGTGTTTGTGCAAATTGCGTTTTTTGGGGCAACAATGTCAATTTGAGGAAGCTGAGCCGTGCCCGATGCCAATGCATTGAGCGCAGTCTTAACTCCGCATAAAATCGAACAACCGATAAAACAGCCGTTTTTATCAATAACCGAAGCTGTAGTTGCAGTACCCAAATCGAAAATAATTTGCGGACAAGGATATTTTTCAATGCTTGCAACTGCACCGGCTACCATATCTGCGCCAAGCTCGGCAGGATTGTTTGTCTTAATATTAAGACCTGTTTTAACTCCCGGGCCGATTACTATTGATTTTTTACCCGTGATAAGCATAATTGCCTTTGAAACCGTTCTGATAAGCGGAGGCACAACTGAGGAAATAACGCTTCCCTCAATATCTTCGGGATTTATTTTGCAAATTTCAAGAATACTGTTAAGTTTTATTGCGTATTCCTCCGCCGAGTCATTAACTGCGGTCGAAAGGCGACACTCGTTAATAAGCGTATCGCCGTCAAGAATACCTAAAACGATATTTGTATTGCCGATATCTACAGCTAAAATCATTATTATTTTTCCTTTCTGCCAAGTTTTGTAAGCTTAACAATAGTAGGTGAAAGAATTATGTTTAAACCAAGTTCAAATAAGAAGTTGAAGCCTACAAGTCCTGTAATCATATAAACGAATACGTTTGTTCCTGCCGCCCAGGTTTTGATTGTGTCAAAGAAGAATAGGCGACAGCCGATTAAAAATATACCTGTATTTACTACAGGGCAAATGATTGCGGCAACGATTGTTGCAACAACCTTGTTTTTCTTTTCAATTGCTTTGTATACTGCACCTGCCAAAAGACCTGCAAGCGCACCTTTTAGAAGAACCGTAACTACAGTTCCGCCCGGATTAACGGCTAAAAAAGCCGCAGCATTGCCTGAAATTAAAACAGTAATTCCAAATGCAAGACCGAGCCACGCACCCGATAATACGCCGTAAAGCGAAGCGCCTACAACGATAGGGATAAGTACAAGCGAAATTGAGAATGGACCAAAGTGGATAAAACTACCGAGTAGCTGAAGCACAACTACTACTGCCGTGAGAAGTCCTACTCCGGCAATCTTTTTTGTGTTTGTTTTCATATTTAATTTCCTTTCTGCTACTGTTCCTAAGCCATTGCGCAAAACACACAAACGCTCAAGCTTTGGCAAGTTATTTTGCCGGCGGATACAATGCGAGTACATTATATATTATTTTACTTTATAAGTAAACATTTTTTGCAAAAAATAAAGCCGCAGACGACCGTTATCGGTATCTGCGACTGAAAATTTGTGTTTTGGTCACTTCCTTTTGGGAAGCGACTTATTTACATTTACATTTTCTTAGATAAGAATTCCACGAGCCTTTTTGCAGGAGCAAACGCAAAACCGTTATCTAATACATTGAAAAATGACTTCATAAAAATTCCTTCTTTCTATTAAATTAAATTTCGTAAATGCTGCGACCGAGTGCCGCTTTTTTAAGCGTGTGCTTATCTGTTATATGCCTTGTCTATCTCGGCAAGGATTTTTGCACACTTGATAAGTTGTTTAAGCATACATAAAACCTCCTTCGCTTTTGTGCCTTCATTATAGCACAAAGTTTTTATTTGTCAAGCATATTGCACAAAAAATATGCTCAATATTTGTATATAATGCCGAAAACATTGTATTAAATTACCAAAACAAAACTCAAATTATTGTATACTATGCACAACAAAAAGACTCGCTACATTCAAAATGCAACAAGTCTTTAACAGTTTTATTTAACGCTTATATTTACTTTTTGTATAAAACGACAAAATATAAAATAATTTATTTTGTATGCTCGTCGAGTGTTAAATAGTACGAATCAAGAAAATGCTCACGGAAATATTTAACCTCGTCGAGATTAATTTCTTCAATTTTCTTTTGCTGAGCCTCAAGCGCCTTTTCAAATTCACGGTTGCCCATTCTGTATTCTTCAATACATTTGATAAGTGCGCTTATTTTATCAGCCGCCTTTACAAGCTTCCAAAGCTCTTTATCCTCGTCCTTTTTTCAAAGAACGGCTCATAATCACTTCTGAATTCTTCGGGAAGCATATCAAGAAGTCTTTTGCCTGCTATGCGCTCAATGTCTTTATATACATTTTTGATATCATCATTATAATACTTAACGGGAGTAGGCATATCGCCTGTTATGACCTCTGTAGTATCGTGATAAAGTGCAAGCAAAGCCGCACGCTCGGCATTATAGCTTTTGCCGAATTTCTTGTTGCCGATTAATGCAAGTGCGTGTGCGATTACTGCAACCGAATGGCTGTGTTCGGCAATGTTTTCTTTAGTCGAATTATTCATTAAAGCCCATCTGTCGATAAGCTTCATTCTGTTTACCATTGCAAAGAAATTACTGCTCATCTTTTTCTTCCTTTGTAATGTTTATTCCAAGTTCGTCAAGCTGAATATCGTCAATGTAGCTTGGTGCACCGCTCATAAGCTCACTTGCGTTTTGAACCTTAGGGAATGCGGTTACGTCACGTAAACTGTCTGCACCGCAGATAAGCATTGCAAGCCTGTCAAGACCGATGCCCATACCGCCGTGTGGCGGAGCAGCATATTTATATGCTTCAACAAGGAAGCCGAACTTTGCGTCAATTTCTTCTTGCTCCATACCGAGAAGCTCAAACATTTTGTTTTGAAGTTCGCAGTCAGTAATTCTCATTGAGCCTGAAGAAAGTTCTGTTCCGTTTAATACAAGGTCAAATGCCTTAGCCCTAACTTTGCCCTTGTCTGTATCAAGATATTCAATGCATTCCTCCATAGGCATTGTGAATGGATGGTGCATTGCAAGCCATTCTCCTGTTTCTTCATCATATTCAAAGAATGGCATTTCAGTAATCCAAAGGAAGTTCCACTTTCCTTCGGGAATAATGTCAAGCTCCTTGGCAACGATAAGGCGAAGTGCGCCGAGAATTGAAAGGGTGTCGCTTGTTTTGCCCGATACGATAAATACGCAGTCGCCCTTTTCAACATTAAGAGCGCTTGTAAGCTCGTCAAGCTCACCGTCTTTTAAGAATTTGTTGAACGAGCAAGTAGGTGCTTCGTCAGCCCATCTGATATATGCAAGACCCTTTGCGCCGATACCCTTTGCATGCTCGGTAAGCTTGTCAATCTTCTTTCTTGTATATGTTGAAGCGGCATTTTTGGCAACAATTGCTCTTACTGTTCCGCCGGTTTCAACAGCGTTTTTAAATACAACAAAATCAGTCTTTTCAGCCCAAGCGGTAATATCCTCAATAAGCATACCAAAGCGTGTATCAGGCTTGTCTGATCCGTACTTTTCCTGCGCTTCGGCAAAGGTCATACGTGGGAGAGGGAAGTCGATGTCAACATCGATAGTTTCTTTCATAAGCTTTTTGATAAAGCCCTCTGCCATTTCCATAATATCGTCTGTATCAACAAATGACATTTCAAGGTCGATTTGTGTAAATTCAGGCTGCCTGTCTGCTCTTAAATCTTCATCTCTGAAGCAGCGAGCAAGCTGAATGTATCTGTCAAAGCCTGCAATCATACAAAGCTGCTTGTAAATCTGCGGAGATTGAGGAAGAGCATAGAATTTGCCGTTGTGAACACGTGACGGCACAACATAGTCCCTTGCGCCCTCAGGTGTTGATTTAATCATCATCGGAGTTTCGATTTCAATGAAATCATTGTCATAAAAATATTCTCTTGCAATTTTTGCAATCTTGTGGCGCATTAAAATATTTTGTGTAAGTTTTTCGTTTCTAAGGTTTAAGTAACGGTACTTAAGTGTGGTTTCGTCGCCGACCTTTTCGCTCTTTGCAATTTCAAAAGGCGGTGTTTCAGCCTTTGAAATGATACGAAATTCTTTAACGTTAATTTCAATGTCACCTGTTGCAATCTTGTTTGTTTTGCTTTCACGCTCGCAAACAGTGCCGACAGCGGCAACAACATATTCTGCTCTTACGCTTTGCGCCTTGGCAAAAACCTCTCTGTCGGTAGTGTCGTTAAATGAAAGCTGAACAAGACCTGTCCTGTCCCTTAAATCAATAAATATAAGATTACCGAGGTCACGCTGCCTTTGGCACCAACCGAAAAGGGTAACCTCCTTGCCTGCGTCCTCAATTCTAAGCTCGCCGCAATAATTTGTTCTTTTAAGTCCCTTGATTGTTTCCATTATATTATGCCTTTCACAAATTTATTTATAATCTGTAATTAATTATTATTCCTCATCGCTCTTATTGCCAAGACCGAAAAGTGAATTGAAATCAAATTCCTCACCGTTAATTTCCAAATCGGCAAGCTGCTCGTTTAACGATATGCTGTAAAATCCGTTTACAAAGGTGTCAAGATTAATCTCTGTTTCTTCACCCGTTTGCATATTCTTAAGCTTAGCGGTTTTAGCCTCAACCTCGTTATCGCCGATAACAACATTGAATTTAGCACCAAGCTTGTCAGCGTATTTCATCTGCGCCCTTACGCTTCTTTGGTTGAGGTCAAGCAGAGCCGAGAAACCTTCTTCTCTCATATCCTTTGCAATTTCAACAGCCTTAAGCGTCGCTTTTTCGCCAAGAGCAACAATGAATAAATCAGGCTTTTCAGCCTCAGGAAATTCGCAGCCCCTGAGCTTCCATAAGAAGCATAAGCCTTTCAATTCCCATAGCAAAGCCGAGTGACGGTGTGTGCTGACCGCCAAGCTCTTCAACAAGACCGTCGTATCTGCCGCCGCCGCAAACAGTGCCCTGCGCACCGATTGAGTTTGAAACAAATTCAAATACCGTTTTGGTATAATAGTCAAGGCCTCTTACTATTTGCGGATTGATTGTATATTCAATATTTTGAGCCTTAAGGTACTTTTGCACATTTTCAAAATGCTCTTTACATTCGTCGCAAAGATAATCAATAACTACAGGTGCTCCCTCGGCAATTTCGTGGCAAATCGGGCTTTTGCAGTCAAGTATTCTCATCGGATTTCTGTCAAGCCTGCTTTTGCAAGTGTTGCAAAGCTCGTCCTTGCGAGAGGAAAAATATTCTTTGAGTGCCTTGTGATATTCGGCACGGCAGGTAGGACAGCCGATTGAGTTAATCTCAAGGCTTAAATCTTTAACGCCGAGTGTGTCAAAAAGCGATTTTGCAAGCGCAATAATTTCAGCGTCTGCAAGAGGGGAGGCTGAGCCGAAACATTCAACACCGAACTGATGGAATTCTCTAAGCCTGCCTGCCTGCGGCTTTTCGTATCTGTAGCAAGAGATGAGGTAGCAAACCTTTTGCGGAAGCGCCTCGTTGCAAAGTCCGTTTTCAAGGTATGAACGAACTGCGCCTGCAGTGCCCTCCGGTCTTAATGTGATTGACCTGCCGCCCTTGTCGTCAAAAGTATACATTTCCTTTTGAACAACGTCAGTCGTGTCGCCAACACCTCTTTGGAAAAGCTCCGTGTGTTCAAAAACAGGTGTTCTTATTTCTTTATATCCAAACTTTGAAGCGATATCAAGCGCAGTAGCCTCGATATATTGGTTTTTGTGTACGTCTTTAGGCAAGACATCCTTAGTGCCTTTAATAGCTTTAGTTATAAGTGCCATATCGTTCTCCTGTTATTAATGTGTCATAAAAATCGGGCGAGTAAATTTACTCACCCGTTATTAGTTTTATTTTATCTTGACTGATTATAGCGTGGATTGACTATTTCTCTCCACTCAAAATCGCCTCGCTCAACACCTCTGATTAATGCCTCAGCCGTTGCAATGTTGGTTGCAAACGGAATGTTGTGAACGTCGCAAAGACGTAAAAGGTCGTGGTCGCTCGGCTCGTGCGGCTTAGGTGAGAGCGGGTCTCTGAAAAATATTAAAAGGTCAATCTCATTGCAGGCAATGCGGCTTGCAATCTGCTGTCCGCCGCCCTGGCTTCCTGCAAGAAAGCAATTGATTTTAAGACCTGTTGCTTCTGAAACGAGCTTGCCTGTTGTTCCTGTTGCGCAAACATCGTGTCTGCTGATAATTCCGCAATATGCAATGCAAAATTGAACTAAAAGCTCTTTTTTGGCGTCGTGTGCAATTAATGCGATATTCATACTTTACCCCCATGATTAATTAAAGTGTTTGTGTTTGTTATTTTCTTTTTCTTATTTTCTGCCTTTTTAATCTAATACGTGCTTATTTTAACACAAAATTAATATATATTCAATAATTATTTATATATATACTCCAAAATACTACAAAAAACTTGAGTATTTACGGCAAAAGCGTACCGACTTTTTGATTTTCCTTTGCGTCGGTGTTGTTTTGATACCAATAATTGATGATATCCTTAGTCATTTCCGCCGTTTCCGAGCCGGAGCCTGCAAGCTCAACTACTGATGAAACCGCAATTTCGGGATGGTTGTAAGGTGCAAATGTGATAAGAAAGCCGTTGTTTCTCTTAACGCCGTTTACCTTAACCTCGGAAGTACCTGTTTTGCAGGCAACCTTTGTTTTCATATTTGAAAATACCAAATAAGGACCGCCGTTTGTAGCAACAAGGCGCATACCCTGATGAACGGTGTTAATCGTGCTTTGGCTTAAACCTACCGATTCAGCAACCGATTTCGTCTTTTCGTTGACATTGCCCGAAGCGGAAGAAATTATTGATTTTACAAAGTGAAGCTCATATCTTGTTCCGCCGTTTGCAACTGTTGAGCAGTAGTTTGCAAGCTGGAGAGGAGTGAAAAGGTTATCACTCTGACCGATAGCGGTTTGAAGTGTGTCACCTGCGTTCCATATTCCGCCGTTGTTTTCTCTGTTTTCGGGAGATGCAAGAATACCTGAGGACTCTGCAATTTCAACTCCTGTTTTTTCGCCCAATCCAAAGGCTGTTGCATATTCGTCAATTTTGGAAATTCCAAGCCTCATAGCGCAGTTGTAGAAGAAAATGTTGCACGAATCACGAAGTGCGGTTTTTACATTTTCACCGCCGTGTGCATTTCCGTGAAGACATTTGAATTTTTGCTTTCTGTATTCCATTGTACCGCCGCAGTTAAAAATCGTGTCAGCGCTGATAGCGCCCTCTTCAAGCGAAGCACTTGCAACAACGGGCTTAAATGTAGAACCCGGAGCGTAAGTACCCATGGCAAATCTTGACCAAAGCGGGTTACGAGGGTTAGAAATAAGCTCGTCATATTTATCGTAATAATCGTTTAAATCGTAGGTAGGGTAGGAGGCTGCGGCAAGAAGTTCACCGCTGTTTACGTCCTCAACCACTACTGCACCTGCCGAGGAAGCAGCGTTAACCTTATTGCACACACCTTGAAGCCTGTTTTGCGCAAGCACCTGCAAATCACGGTCAATAGTCAATACCACAGTGTTGCCCTGAATAGGCTTTTTCGTGACCTCCTGCGTTATTTCGCCGTCTTTTTTTATCGTGATTGTAAGTTCACCCGGAGTGCCCCTAAGCTCGCTTTCGCAAGCCTGCTCAATACCCGATTCGCCTATTTGGTCGGTAATTTTATATCCGTCGTCTTTGCGTTCGTTGTATTCCTCGGCATTGATTTTCCTGACTGTGCCGAGAATGTGCGGCGCAATTGTTGAGTCAACATATTCTCTGTATGCAACAATTCTTACGTCTGCACCGAGATATGTTTCACGGTCCTCTTTAATCATTGCAACCGTTTCGTCGCTTACGTCATCTGCAATAGTAACAGGGTTTTCGTAAGAGAAAAGAAGCCTTGTAAGCTCATATCTGATATTGCCGATTTTCAGCGCAGTTTGAGCGTCATAGCCTTCAATCTCATATTTTTCAATCATAGCGTCAAAGCAGTTTTGCGCAGTTGCATAAGGCTGAAGATTGAGCATATCTGCACTTTTCATCGTCGCAATATCTTCTTTTTTACCGCTGAATTTAACCTTGCCGCTCTTTGTTATTTTAAGCGGAAGATTTTGAGCGTATTCCTCCTTATTCTTCTCAAAAAGCTTAATAAGATTATAGATTATCTCGTTTCTTCTCTTATTGTCCTTTTGAGAGGGGAAAAATGCAGCGTTTAAAATTATCGAGTTGCCTTGCCTGTTGGTTACAAGGGAGTTACCGTTTCTGTCAACAATTTCTCCTCTTGCCGCCTCAAGCTCAACAACATATTTACTTTCCGTATTGTTTTGTGCGGCATAGTATTCGTTATTTTTTACCTGAATGTTAAACAGGTCTGCCGCAAATGAAAAGATAACTAAGCAGACCACAATCAGCGCAAAAACACTCCTGCCGCTTTTATATTTACTTTTCAATGAAATACTCCTTGATTATAATAAATTGCCGTTTATTTTATTTCTCTTTTATCCTCAATCACAGGCTTCGGTGCTTCGTTAAGCTTTCTTTTAATCGGTCTTAAAATGAGATAGATAAGCGGAGTGAGCACAAGCGTATAAATAACGCATGGAATGTAAAATGTTACAAGCGTCATTTCTCCGCCTTTTACACCCTTTATGATTATAAAGAAAAGCCAATAGATAAAGCCATAAAGAGCTGTTGCAACCGTTATTGAAACAAAGTTTGTGATAAAAATATCTCTTGCAATGTAAGTCACAAGTGCGCAGGAGAAAAAGCACATAATCATAATGAAAATGCAGTTAAAGCCCATATGCACTCCCGAAGTCAAATCCCATAAAAGCCCGGCAAAAAGACCTAAGAGCGCACCGTTTTTCTCGTCCTCGCCCATAGCAAGAATAATCGTTACAGGCAAAAGCAAAAAGCACCTTGCTCCCCAAACCTCAGGGAAAAGACCTTGAACATTTTGAAGCAAATCGCAACCGAGGATAATAAGGCAGTAAATGATATATTTAACCGTCTGCTTTTTTGCACTCATTATTTGCCCTCGCTTTCGCTGTAGCTTGTAAGAATGAGCACGGATGTTACCTTTTCAATATCCGTACCCGGCTCAACAGCCGCATAGCTTGAAATGTCCGTATCGTCATTATTAATATCTTTAACTGTTCCGATAATTATTCCTTTAGGCATTTTTTTGCTTATACCTGCCGTCGCAATAATCGAACCATAAGAAATTTTACTTGATGATGAAAGATTTTCAAATTTGCAAACACCCTGCTTTGCAAGGCTTGCGTCACCCGAAACAAAGCTTAGCTCATTAGTAGAAATATCGTAAGCCGAAACCGAAAAATCCGGGTCGAGAATAGTATTTACAACGCTGTAGGTAGGATAAGCCTTTTTTATAACGCCGATAAGATATTTTCCATAAAGGACAGCCGCACCGTCCTTAACTCCGTTTAACGTGCCCTTGCTTACCGTGAACGAACAGTATGGATTTGCACTGTCCCTTCCGATAACCGACGCTTCGGCAAATTTGAAATCCTTATGTTCCTCTTTAAGGCCGAGTGCGTCCTTGTATAAATCGTTTTGCGCTTTAAGATTGTTATAATCGGCAAGTTGGTTTTGAAGCTCGCCGAGTTGCTTTTGAAGCGAATCGATTTTGGCGTCGTATTCAGCATTGCCCTTTGCACTTTCGCTTATATGGTCAATTCCATCGCTTATTTTGCTTGCAATCCAATGCGCAGGAGTGAATATTGTGCCTACTATGCCGCTTTGCGCCGTTTCACCGTGGCCGTTAGCCGCACAAATGAACATACCTACAAGAAGCAAGGCAATTATTGAAACTATTAACTTGAAACGACTGCTTTTAAAAAGGTCTTTCATAATTATTGTGCCCTTCTGAGTTTGATTGATGTTCCGATAGCTACGCAATCAAGCGGCTTTTCGGGAATATGTACCTGCATTTTTGTTTCCTTTGCAATAAGCTCCGGCAAGCCTCTGAGCTGGCTTGAACCGCCGGCAAGATAAATGCCCCTGTCGATAATATCAGACGCAAGTTCCGGAAGCGTAACTTCAAGAGTTTCTTTAATGGAAGCAATGATTTTAGAAACAGGCTCTGCCAAAACATCTCTTATTTCAGCCGAGGTTACCTCAACGCTCTTAGGCAAACCGTCTGTAAGATTTCTTCCCTTAACGTCCATTGCACCTTCGCCGTCGTATTCGCTTACAGAGCCGATTTTAAGCTTGATATCCTCAGCTGTGTTTTTTCCGATAAGAAGATTGTGCGCTTTTTTCATATGATTTACTATTGCCTCGTCAAATGCGTCGCCGCCAACCTTAATGCTTCTGCTTGCCGCAATACCGCCAAGGCTGATAACCGCAACGTCGCATGTGCCCCCACCGATATCAACTATCATAGAGCCGGTTGCTTCAAAAACAGGAAGCCCTGCGCCGATAGCTGCCGCCATCGACTCCTCAATAAGCTCGACGTCCTGTGCACCTGCCGAGCGAACAGCGTCCTCAACCGCACGTCTTTCAACCTCGGTTACACCGCTCGGAACACTTACAACAACTCTTGTCCTTGTAAAAAGATTTCTCCTGCTTGAACGGTAAATGAAACTCCTAAGCATATCCGACGTCATATCGAAATCGGCAATAACACCGTCTTGAAGCGGCCTTACCGCAATAATTGAACCCGGAGTTCTGCCAATCATAGTCTTAGCCTCGTCGCCTGTTGCAAGAACCCTTTTAGTCTTTACATCAACTGCAACAACACTCGGCTCCCTTATAATAATTCTGCCCTTTTTGTCACAAATAACTGTATTTGCCGTGCCTAAATCAATTCCTATATCTCTTGAAAAAATCATCACTTTGTCCTGCCTTTATATCGAATGATAACAATAGTTATCCATTATTTAAAATCTTAATTGTATCTATTATATAATAGAGCGCTCCTTATAACAATAGCAAATTCAAAATATTTTAAAAATTTACAAAATTGTAAAATAAACAATAAAAAATACGATTTTTTTGAAAAATCTTGCAACACTTTGGATAACAAATTATACTTAACTTATGACGTCGTCAAAAGAGGTGAGCAATATGAAAGAAAGCGAGCTTATAAAAAATGCCCAAAAGGGTGATAAAAATGCTTTTTGCGAGCTTTATGAGCTTTATAAAAACAGGCTTTATCGTTATGCCTATTATAAACTTTCGAGCGAAGAAGACGCAGAGGACGCCGTTATGGATTGCATTCTCTGCGCTTGGCAGGGGATAAAACAGCTTAAAAAGGCGGAGGCTTTTCCGGCTTGGATATTTAAAATTTTGCGCTCTTCCTGTGCAAAATATATTGATTATCAGGCAAAAAGCAGGGTGAATTCATCGCTTGCCGAAATGCAAAACGATGCTACTCTTTCCTATTGCCACAGCGATTTATCATTAGAGCTTAAGCAGGCGCTTGATAAACTTCAGCCTGATGAAAAGGACATTGTTTTGCTTTGCCTTGTTGCAGGCTTTACGAGTAAGGAATGTTCAAAAATTGTCGGCATAAAGCCGTCGAGTGTCAGGTCAAAGCTTTCAAGAAGCCTTGCGAAAATGAGAAATTATTTGGAGTGATGTTATATGAAAAAAAATGAAAAATATGACAAGGTCATAGCAAATTTCGACCTCGATTTTATCAAAAATAAATTTGATAACGACAATGTAGCCGCACCCGAAAGCCTTAACGGTGAGAACGTTAAAAATGCAATTGACGATAAGGAGCAAAAGATTATACCGCTTGTAAAAACCAAAGCGTTTAAAACTGCCGTAAGTCTTGTTGCCTGCGTTGCGATTGTTGCCGTTTCTCTCAATTTTGCCCTTGGCAGAAATACGCAATCGCCGCCTGTGAGTGATACCGAAATTCAAAGTGAAAACGTTCAATTTAAATCATTTTCGTCTGCAAAGGATATTGAAAAATATTTCAAATCCATTGAAAAATCTAACAGTTCGGGCGATTTCGGCTTTCCGACATCTAAAGATACGATTAAAGGCGCTGAGAATGCGGCTGATAATTCAAGCAGTGAAACCTACGTTCAGGTTGGCGGTGTTGATGAGGCTGATATTATCAAAAATGACGGAAAATATATTTATACTTTCCGTAATGGAAATGATAAAATTTTAATCTATGAGCCTGACGGGAAGAACGTAAAAAAGCTTTCTGAAATAGCCTTTGATATGGAAAACGGTGACTATATTGATGATTTTTTTCTTTATAAAAATAATTTGATTGTTCAGTCGGACAGCTTCAATAGCAATTACGATTCATTTACAAATATTGATATCTATTCTCTTTCCGATATAAAAAATCCAAAAAAAATACATTCGTTTAAACAGCAGGGCAGCTACGTTTCCTCTCGTATCACAAGTGATTCCCTTTTGGTTATTTCCAACAAAGCAATATACTCTCGTTTGTGCAAAACAGACAAAGATTATCTGCCCGAAACCACGCTTGACGGCTCTAAAAAAGCAGTTGAGCCAAAGGATATTTGCATTGTCGAAAATTCTAAATCCGCTTCGTATCTTATTGTCAGCAAGCTTGACCTTGTAAGCCAAAAAATGACTGCAAAAACAAAGGCGATAGCAGGTGCAGGCTCAACCGTTTATTGCAATGAAAATAATCTTTACGTTGCAAATGCAGTTTTTGATACTGCCAAGAATGACGATAATAACGAGATTTTTTATATTTCGGATTGCAATACCGAAATTTATAAGCTTGATTTTAAAAATGATATTAAATTTATTGCCAAAGCGACTTTTTCGGGTACTGTCAATAATCAGTTTTCAATGGACGAATATAACGGCAATTTCCGCATTGCAACCACTAAATATGACAAAAATTCCAATCAGATAAGTAATGTTTATGTGCTCGATAAAGACTTAAAAAAGCTCGGCGAAACAGACGATTTTGCAAAGGGTGAGGATATCCATGCCGTGCGCTTTTCGGGCGATACCGCCTATGTTATAACGTTTGAATATACCGACCCTCTTTTTGTTATCGACCTCTCCAATCCTAAAAAGCCGATTATTAAGGGAAGCGTTAAAATCAGCGGCTTTTCGACTAATCTTATCCCGATTGACAGCGATACGCTTCTCGGTATAGGCACTGCCAACGATTTTTCAAATCCTTATGCAAGAGGTATCAAATTTGCTCTTTTTGACGTGTCTGACCCGCAAAAGCCCACGGTGCTTGACAGCAAAACGATTAAAAATACTGCGAGCGAGGCGCAAGACACCCATAAAGCCATTCTTGTTAATAAGTCACAAAATTATTTTGCAATTCCTTTTAAGTACGTCAAGGCTAACGATAACGGTATAGAGCAAATTAAAGCCGGCGCAATCGCTTTTGAGATTAAGGATAAAAAGATAAGTATTGTTAAAAAATATTCGACCGAAATAGAAAACGCAGACCCTGTCAGAAGCACGATTGTCGATAACGTTATTTATACCTTTAGTGACGGCGAGTTTATCAATTCCTTTATGGCAAGATAGCAGCAATATTTTGTCATTCTTGCACTAATAAAATCTGAATATATATAATATGTTTTAAATATTTATATAATATACACAAAAATCAAGTATCCCGTACCAATAGGTATGGGATACTTTTTTGCCGCCTTGTCGCAGCTGTTATAAGCGTGAAAATTTTTGCTTATTCCGACTTATTTCATGCTTTCTTCATAAGCCTTAATCATTTTCTTAACCATCTGGCCGCCGACAGAACCGGCTTGCTTTGAAGTAAGGTCGCCGTTGTAGCCCTGCTTGAGATTTACACCAACCTCGCTAGCAGCTTCCATCTTAAATCTGTTAAGAGCCTCTTTAGCTTCAGGAACTGTATTCTTTGCCATTGTAAAAACACCTCTCTTATCAAAAATTCGCAAAGCGTACTGATATTTTGAATAAAATTTTCTTAAAAATATTTATCACATAATATCAAATCGCTCTTGCAAGTATAGTTTATGAAAAGTATGCGCTTTTACAATTGAAAAATTTTTACAATTATTTGTTATTAATTATTTAATTATAGAATTTCTATATTAAGTCATTTATTGTAAAGCTTTGCAATCTGTTTTAGTATATTTACATTCATTTTAGTTAATTCTTCAAACTTATTGCAAATAATCATCACCGTTATTTAATTTGACAACTTGCAATGTTGTTTGTATTATAGAATTATGATATAATAATCACATTAAGATATGACTAAGGAATCGAGGAAAAAGTATGAATAACAATCCACGATGCTTATATAATAATAGTTTTGATAAATTTATAAATGAAGACGCAAATGCAATATTGGGTGAGTTGTGTGACCGCTATCACGGTAACGCTTTGACCACAACGATTGAAGCGTGGAAGAATGAAATTACAATTATGCAAGACGTAATTTCGCAATTAGAAGATTATGACGGCAAAATTATATTTGAATATGACATACCACGATTAGGCAAGAGGGTTGATGTTGTTCTTCTCTTAAACGGAATCATTTTTTGTTTGGAATTTAAGAATGGTGAGAAAAATATTCTTGAAAATGATATTGACCAAGTGCTTGATTATGCTCTTGATTTGAAAAATTTTCATAAGCTTAGCGAAGATAAAATTATAGTTCCTGTATTGATTGCAACAGAGTATAAAAATCATACAGATATAATTCAAACGTCTATCTATGATGATAAGGTTGTCAATCCGTTAGTTACAGGCAAAACCGGATTATTAGATGTACTTTCTAAAGTATTGTTATGTTATCCAAACGAGTCAAAAGTTGATGATAATTGGATTATAAGTCCTTATGCGCCAACGCCGACAATCATTGAAGCGGCAAGGTCTCTTTACGAAAATCATTCCGTCGAAAATATAACAAGGCATGAGGCGGATAAAGTTTCAACTGACAGAACAATATCGTATATTCTCAAGGTAATAAACGATAGTAAAACGAACGGAGAAAAGAGTATTTGCTTTGTAACCGGTGTTCCGGGAGCAGGCAAAACACTTGTAGGACTTGATGTAGCAATTAAACAAACTTATCAAGGACAAGATGTTCCTGTTGAAGACGAAGGTGCAGTGTACCTTTCCGGTAATGGGCCTTTGGTAGCAGTTTTAACTGAAGCTCTTGCACAGGATAATCGTAAAAAATGTATAGCGTCCGGTGAGAAAAAGAAGCTCACAGACTCTAGAAGAGAAGTTAGCAAGTCTATCCAAATGATTCACAGATATCGTGACAATATGCTTGCTAAAATAAAAAATCCCGTTGAAAACGGCATATTGGAAATTGATCCTGAAAAAGCAATAAAGTTGGAAAAATCCGGCTTTGGTGAAGTGGAGCATGTTGCAATATTTGACGAGGCACAACGCTCGTGGACACATAAAAGGTTAGCAGATTATCTCAAACGAGGCGGTACTTATGGCAACAAATTAAAAGTGCCTAATTTCCCAATGTCAGAAGCGGAATTTTTGATTTGGTCATTAGATCAAAGAGAGGATTGGGCAACTATTGTTTGCTTAGTTGGCGGTGGTCAAGAAATAAACACCGGCGAAGCCGGCATTTCAGAATGGATTAACGCCTTAAATCATACTTTCCCTGATTGGAAGGTGTATATTTCACCAAAATTGACCGAAGCTGAATATGCAGAAGGTAAAGTAAACGAACTTTTAGAGAAGAATAATCATGTTACATATTCGGATGATTTGCATCTTAGTGTATCTTTAAGATCTTTCAGGGCAGAAAAATTGTCCGCCTTTGTTCATTCTTTGTTGAGTTTTGAAGATAATGCGGCAGAATTGTATCAAGAAATCAAAGATAAATATCCAATTGTTTTAACACGAGATATTCAAAAAGCTAAAAGCTGGTTGCATCAAAAAGTAAGAGGTAGCGAGCGAACGGGCGTGTTAGTGACAAAAGAGTCTGCTCGTTTCAAGCCGCTTGGAATTCATATATTACCTTCCGGCGATGAAAATGCAGTTCATTGGTTTTTGGATGATAAGGTGGATACCAGATCTTCAAATTATCTTGAGGATGCCGCAACGGAAATTCAAGTGCAAGGATTGGAATTAGATTATACGTGTTTGCTTTGGGATGCCGATATGCGATATGAAAATGGAGAGTGGCATTTTTATAAATTCAACGGCCATTCAAAATGGAATGAGCAAATCGCAGCAGATAGCGAAAATAAAAAAGAATTGCAAAAATATATGCTCAATGCTTATCGCGTTTTACTAACTCGTGCAAGGTCTGGTATGGTGATTTGCGTACCGTATGGTAATGGCAATAAAACATCTACCGGCTTTTGGGAGGACAGCACACGTCTGCCGGAGTATTACAATGGAACTTATGAATATTTGAAAAGCTTGGGAATTGAAGAAATTTAACGGTTGCTCAAAATCCTGAATATGCAGAGGTGGATTATGAAAATAACATACATTAACCACAGCGGATTTTTGGTTGAAACCGAGAACTGCTACTATGTTTTTGATTATTACAAAGGCGAGATGCCGAGGCTTGACAAAAGCAAGGAAGTTGTTGACTTTTGCAGTCACTTTCACCAAGACCATTTCAATCCGGAAATCTTTGAAATTCTTGATGATATAGGTATGAATTATCAGGCTGTTTTGGCGAAAGATATCAGCAAAAAGAAGTATCCTGCCAGTGTAAAAATCACGACGGCTTATCACGATCAAACCTATATTCTTGACAACGGCACACAGGTTAGTACGCTTCTTTCAACTGACAGCGGTGTTGCTTTTATCGTCAAGACAAGCGAGGGCATGATTTATCACGCAGGTGATTTGAACGATTGGCATTGGGAGGGTGAGACGGAAGCCGATAACCGCCACATGACCTCCATGTACCGTGCAGAGATTGACAAAATCAAGGGCGCTCATTTTGATGCTGCATTCGTTCCCCTTGATCCAAGGCAGGAGGAGCATTATGCCGACGGTATGCTTTATTTTTTGAAACTTGTCGATTGCGACGCCGTTTTTCCTATGCATTATTGGAACGAGCCGAGCGTGATTGATAGATTTATCACCGAATATCCGCAGTATAAATCACGAATAAAAAACACAGAATCAGCAAAAGGAGAAGAAATATGAGCTTTAGAATGATTCACGAAAACTATAATGTTTCCGATTTGGATAGGTCGATTAAGTTTTATGGCGATGCGCTTGATTTGCACGAGGTCAGACGAAAAATCACCGACGATTTTGTTATCGTTTATTTGAGCAATGATTCAAGCGATTTTGAACTTGAACTTACTTGGCTTAAAGAACATCCGCAGCCGTACGATTTGGGTGAATGTGAGTTCCATTTGGCATTTAAGGCAGATGATTTTGATTTGGCGCATAAAAAGCACGAAGAAATGGGTTGTATCTGCTTTGAAAACCCTGAAATGGGTATCTATTTTATTGAGGACCCGGACGGCTATTGGCTGGAAATTTTGCCGTGATTAAGTTACACTATAATAAAAAGAGTTGAGAAACACAATTTCTCAACTCTTTTATGTTTATGCAAGCAGTTCATTTAATTTTGAAACTATTTTTTCTTTTTCGCCGCTTCCTGTTGTGTTCAACCTTATTATTGGTAAGTCATACTTTGCGAAAATGCCGTCTTTTATAATATCCCTTTGATAAGATTATACATAAGGTTTTAGGAATCGTAATAAGAAACTTTGGAGTTTGAAGAGTGGCTTGAGAGTAGTTTTCCGAATAGAATCAAGAAAAACAAATAACTATAATTAATCTTACGGAGCCGTTCGAGTAACAGCTCCGTTTTGCTTTGATTTTTTCTTGCTTTTCCCTTATAAATCCGCAATAATCATTGATTTTAAACGTTCTGTGTGATATACTAAACTTGTGTAATTGTAACTATCTGAAAGCGAGGAAAATCTAATGGATTCTAACATCGAGCGCTGGTACTCAATGAAAGAAATATGCGAATATCTTGGCGTCAGCCGTGATACCGTACTTGATTGGATAGAAAGAAGAAATATGCCCGCAGCAAAAATCGGACGCCTTTGGAAATTCAAAGTCAGCGAAATTGACGCTTGGATGAAGTCCGGTATTGCAGCGGATAAATAATCAAATTTCGGAGGCATATATGAGTTTTATTGAATCTTACAAGCATCTTGATAAAATATGCGGAGAAATGTTTGAAACTCAATATGGAGTATCCGCCTATATAGAGGAAATGCTAAACAATCCTCGTGGTTCTTTTCTTGTCAGAGGATGGGAAAATGATTTAAAACAACTAAAGCACTATCGTTGGATTAGGAATCAAATAGTACATGAACCCGATTGTTCCGAAGAAAGTATGTGCGAAGTCGGAGACGATGAATGGCTTGATGATTTTTATGAAAGAATAATAAATCAAACTGATCCGCTTGCAATATATTTTCAAGCAACAAAACCACGTCCTGTTGCAAAATCCGCACAAAATCACGAACCGGCTCAACTGCAATATACATATTCTGAACAACCTAATCGGCCAAAACATAAATCAAAGAAGGTCGTAAGATGGATTGTGTTTTCAATTATCGTGGCTATTGTTCTACTGTACTTAGTACTTAAATACTTTATTAATTGATTTTGGAGGTGCAATATGGCACTTGAAAATAAATTAGGTTTGACAAGTTCTGCCGACCTTGCCCGTGAAGAAGAACGCATCAGCAAGAAAAAGGCTGTTGAGCTTTTTGAAACAGGCTTACTCGATACTCTTCCGGCAGGTAAATTATTAGATTATATAAAAGGGTGACAATTATGAGCGATATAATTACTTTAAATAATAGAATGCAAGAAAATAAAGATAATGAAATATTACAAATGATGAACAACACTTCAATCTATCCTATGTTGAAAGAATCTGAGGTTGGTGTATCGAACTATACACCATTGCCGCTTTCAAGGCTTGCCGCATATGGCACAGCGTTTCAGCCACTTACAACAGCTGTTCAAATGGCAGTCAACGGAGCCGGTGGAAGCGGAATTTATTATGTGAATACTGCAGGAAAAACAATGTTCCAAATGAAAGGCACAAATAACTTTATTGGCTCATTACAGACTTCGGACGGTATGGTTGGTGGTGGTCAGGCTAAAATGACACCTCTAGCTTGCGACCCGACAATGATATTTATGGCAGCAGTATTAGCAAATGTTGAAAAGAAACTTGACTCTATTCAAGATATGCAGAAAGAGATGATGGACTTTCTTGTTCAGAAAGAAAAAGCCGACTTGAAGGGCAATTTGAATTTCCTGTTTGATGTGTTTAACAATTACAAATACAACTGGAACAATGAAATGTATAAAAACAGTAATCATATAAAGGTTCTTGACATAAGGCAAGAAGCGGAAAAGAAAATTGCTTTTTACCGTGAGCAAATAATTGCAAAGGTCAATAAGAAATCTTTTATTCATAGCGACCAAACGGTAAATAAACAATTACAGATGGTTCAAGACCAGTTCAAGGATTATCAGCTTGCCTTATACTTATTTGGTTTCTCGTCATTCTTAGAAGTAATGCTATTAGGAAACTTTGGCAAAGATTATTTAACAGGGATTTCTGAAAAACTGGAAAAATATTCTCTACATTACAGAGAATTATATACGAAGTGTTATGATGAAATAGAAAGTTATTCATCAACATCTGTGCAGTCATCAATGCTGAAAGGCATTGCTAAAGCAAGCACATCCGTTGGCAAGATTGTGGAGAAAATCCCGGTTATTAGTAAGGGTCAGGCTGATGAAGCATTGATCGCAGCAGGCGACAAATTAGACGAATTAAATGCCGGTAAGTTAAGAAAACAGATGAGTTCCTTAATCGAACGTCAAAGTAATTCTATCAGACCTTTTATTGAAAATATTGACACAGTAAATGAATTGTGTAACAAACCGGTTGAATTATTAGTAGATAAAGAAAATCTTTATATTTCTACAATAGCGTAGCTATTTCTGTATGGTTAAAGTCCGGTGTGAAATACTATCGTAATTATAACGGAGGTGCAATATGGTACTTGAAAATAAATTAGGGCTTATCGATTCTGCCGAACTCGCACGAGAGGAAGAGCGAATTAGTAAAAAGAAAGCTGTTAATTTATTTGACTTTGCCATTCTCAAGCTACTTTCTGACGGAACATATAAGACATTAGCCGCTATTCATAAATATCTTTTTGAAGATATTTATGACTTTGCCGGAGAAATCCGCACGGTCAATATGGCAAAAGGTAATTTCAGATTTGCACCGCTTATGTACTTGCAAGCGGCACTTGAAAACATTGACAAAATGCCGCAGTCAAATTTTGATGAGATAGTAGAAAAATATGTTGAGATGAACATTGCTCATCCATTCCGTGAGGGCAACGGTCGCAGTACTCGCATTTGGCTTGACCATATTTTGAAAAACGAAATCGGCAAAGTTGTTGACTGGAGCAAGGTGGATAAAGAGGACTACTTACTTGCAATGGAACGCAGTCCGATTAAAGATGTCGAGATTAAAGTGTTGCTAAAAGGTGCGCTTACCGACGAAATAAACAGCCGTGAGGTCTATATGAAAGGCATCGACCACAGCTACTACTATGAGGGTTATACAACCTTTAAGGCTGAAGAATTATAAAAAACATTTCCAATACTTTGACTGATTCGGGGGATGTAATCATTTGAAAACAGATATAATTGAAAAGATTGCGTTACAATTAATTGATAAAAACGATACAAAAGCTAAAGAAATTATCAACAGTGAATATCCGTTTGAGTATTCCAAGCGTTCAAAAAGAGGAGTTACGGATAAAATAAAATTTAAGCAGTGCATAAAAGATGGGTTTATTGACAGATACAGTGGCGAACGATTGGTTAATCCTGGTATATTGAAAGTAATTTCTTATTACTGTCCTAATGAATTTCCATACCAACAGCATTGGAAAATGGACGCCTGCCATATTGCATATTGGGAGCTAGTGCCGTCAATTGACCACATTAAACCGATTGCTTTGGGCGGTGCCGACAATGAAGAAAATTATGCGACAACATCAATGATGCATAACTTAATTAAAAACAATTGGACTTTAGAACAATTACAGTGGTCGCTTCATCCGCCGGGAAATATAAAAGAGTGGGATGGATTAACTCAATTATTTATATCTTTGGTTGAATCCGATAAACAATTATTAAATGATTCCTACATAAAAAAATGGTATCTTCTTTCTAAAAAAGAAGATTTATAAAATATCATTCTTGAAACGAAATGAGGTGCAAATATGCCGGATAAAAATTGGCAATTTGAACTTGAAGAATATATAAAGCAAGGCGAACCCGACAAAGCCGAAAAAAGCGAAGCGTGGCAAACAGCCATCGGTTTGCAGGCTGTTGACGGGCTGAATACATCTGATTATTTGTTAGACACCGCCAAAGAGCATATCGAAGGTAAAATCACAATTGACGAGGCTCAAAAGCGTATTCACAGTTACTATGAGCAGCGTTCTGTACGCACCGAAACGGAAAATGAAACCAAAGAAGCAGACATCGTTTCGGCAAGAATTGCAAAGTTATTAGGAGAAAAAGCGTTTCAGTTTTCCCCTGCCGAGTGGCTTTCGATTCATCGCAGATTATTCGAGGGTGTGTTCAGTCACGCAGGACAAGTCAGGCAGTACAACATCATAAAGAAAGAGTGGGTTCTGAACGGCGATACTGTTACCTATGCGGATTGGAACAGTATTAAGGAAACTTTGGACTATGATTTTTCCACCGAAAAGCAATTTTCTTATGAGGGTTTGTCGGTTGATGCGGCGGTAAAGCATTTGGCTAAATTCGCTTCGGATATTTGGCAAATTCACCCGTTCAGCGAGGGAAACACCCGTGCGACTGCCGTATTTATGATAAAATATATGAAAACATTCGGCTTTAGCGTAAACAACGATGCATTCGAGAAAAATTCTTGGTATTTTCGCAATGCTTTGGTTCGTGCTAATTATAATAACCTGCAAAAAGGCGTCCATTCTACGACTAAGTTTTTGGAAATGTTCTTTTCAAATCTTTTGTTAGATACGCATTATGAACTGAAAAACAGATATATGCATATTGATTATGCAGAGAACAATTCCCAAAGTATCAATCCAAAAGTTCTAAAGTATCAATTTGATACTTTAGACTGCACTTTAGAAGAACTTGCAGTTTTAGAATTAGTGGCAAAGAACCCAACTATCAAACAGCAAGAGCTTGCAGAAGCAACCGGAAAATCCATTGCAACCATAAAGCGAATTATGAAATCCCTGCAAGATAAAAACTATATCCGCCGAGAAAGCGGAAAGAGATACGGCAAGTGGGAAATTATGGTTTGAATTTAAAAATCAAAATCTTATTATCCTGCATATATCTTTTCCTCAAGCCACATTTAATTGGGAGCGTATAACAGATGTGCTTATTTCAGGAAGTCAGATATTTTGATTTAAAGAGGTGAAAAAATCATAGATAAACAAGTTATAAATCTTACAATATTTTTGATAAAAGATTATATCACAGAATTTGATGATTGCATAAAGTCGCCCAATACTCTATCCAATTCAAAGTTAAAAGCCACTTTTGGAATGGATGGAATTATATATTACTGTGATAGTAATAAAAAACCGCCTCGTTGGAAACCATACCTTGATCAGTGGGCAAAAGACACCATAGATATCTCCGATAATTCCTCAAACAAAGCAATAATGTTGGTTAAAGTGAAAAATCGAATTATGGCTGTTGTTTTTGGATATGGCAGATCCTTTTTAAAAGAAGAATATATAGAACGAAACTTTGGGTTCAAGGTTGCACTCAATACTATAAATCCAAACAAGATGCGTAGTGTCAATGCTGCCACCATTGAGGATATGGTAGTAACAACACAGCGTCAAGCAAGTTATAGCACATCACAAGATGAATTTGGCTTAAATGTAACCAATGATATTATGAAAGGCATCACTGGCGAGCCTTTCGACGAGAAATATGGTAATCATATTAGCGGAAAAGATTCCCTTGTTGTTGCAGTATCGATGAAATTGGAAGAATTGAAAGACAAGTTAGAATTATACCATTCTGCATATACGGATGATCGTTATAAAAGAATTGGATTTGAGTGGGTTGATAATGTTGCGGAAGTGCGGGATTCCATGCTTTCTGAAAATCTTGATTTTAAACTTTCAGAAGCCATTGAAAAGCACAACACAGAACATTTACATATAGCACCGCCAGAAACAACCGATTGGGATAGAATTACAGGCTTTTGTTATTCTGGAATTGGCAAAAAAAAGATGCACCGGAGAATTATAATTTGAATTTAGATGTTTCAGAATATGTAAACAGTGTTCGTGAAGGTTGCAATGTTTATGCAAAAATTCGCAGAGATAAACTTTATGCTATGAATTCTGATGGTGTACCTTTCGCTGTTTGTAGTATATATGCATCCCTTGTTTTTCAGACTGAATACGAAGGTAAAAATTATATTTTCTGTTCAGGAACTTGGTATCAAGTAGAAACATCATTTTTTAATCAAGTTAATAATTACATTCAAAACAGGATACCTCTTGCTTCTATTAATTTACCAAAATGTCCCAAAGATAAAAGTGAGGGGGAATACAATCAAATGGTTGCAGATAACAATGATGACTATTGTTTGTTTGATTGCAAAATGCTCTCGGCTGATGGTAGTCAAAAAAAGATAGAAGCGTGTGATATTTATACAAAAGATAAACAGTTTATCCACGTCAAAAATAAGGGACAATCAGCACAACTTAGTCATTTGTTTGCTCAAGGTAAGGTATCAGCAGAGTGTTTTTCTAGTGATGAATCGTTTAGAAAGCAAATTGTAGATATTGCCGTTGAAAAGTTTGGCACAGAACCTTTTGACGCTTCTGTAAAACCTAGTTCAAACGAATATGAAATTATATACGCAATCATTGATGATAAGGATTCTGATATAAACACTAAATTGCCGTTTTTTAGCAAAGTTAACCTTATGCTCACTGCACAGGAATTAGAAAGAATGCACTTTAGATATTCTGTGTGTTTAATAAAACGAGAGAAATAAAACAAGTGGTATTAGGGTGCAATCCTAACGAGGTATTTGGTAACTGTTGTTATCCAAATACACTGATCGCTAAGATGATGCAGAATAAAACGCCAACGTAAAAAGAAAGGCACAACCAACGGAATTTTTTTCGATGACTGTGCCTTTTACTTAGTTGAAAACTAATTTACTGTTTACAAATTCGGTAGCTTTATTATTGATATTATTCATCTTCTGAACCCATTTCATTTGGTCGATTGCATTGAGTTCTTCGGTAACACCCTCTTTTTCGGCGTATTGTTTTATCAGCCGAGAAAAGAGTTGTTGGTCTTGTTTCTCTGTATCAGCAAGGCGGAAATGGAGTTTGCCAGAAGAGAGCAGATTGTAATACAAAACTTTGCGATGGTGCTTTAAATAATTTAACCTGTGTTGTCCCCATACTCCGATATAACTGGTTTCTTCTTTCGCCGGTAAAGTTAAATTTGACAAAAGATAATCGCCCTGCCGGGTATATGTGCCGCTGAATTGTTCAAATAATGTATTATTCATAGTGAAACCTCCTTTGATACTCAAATTGTACCAAAAGAGGTTTTCTTTTGCGAATGTGCGATTTATAAATTTGTAAATTTTATGCTCGTGCCAAAAATCACAACGAACTTTTGCAATCTGTGCCACTTTTAACGGCGAATAATGTGTATTCCAAATTTATTCGTTATGTTCGTTATATTTACTTTTTCTTTTACCACTAATTTCGTTGAAATACGAAATAGATTTATCGGGATTGAATTTTACCGAAAATAATAATTGATGCAAATTATGATGCACAATTAAAAAGGCGTTGGAGATTTATTTATTCAACGCTTTGTGCTTGTTTTTGTGTTTATATATCAAATTTATTATTCTATCATAATTCGCAAAGACACTTGAGACAGACAAGCCAAAATCAATAATTATCGCCAATTCATATTAAAACTGCATATACTATTATTGTTTATCATTATCATGGAATACCGTTATGTTTTTATTAAAGTAAAGATAGCGTGAATGTTAATTATTCCGTCGCCAAAAGATAAGCCCATAAATATAATTTATCAAAATCATCATGGGGTGCTTTACGCAATTGTTCAATGAATTATGTAATTAGAATAAGAAAATTATGAAAATTTCGGATTAGAAATCCTGAAACTCTCCGATTGCACTTGCCAAATCTTTCGGGTTGATGCGTTGAAACATTTATCAATTCATTGTATCATTACCAAGACTATGATAATAAAGAAATTGATGCGGTTGTAGAATTAAAAAATGGTGACTGGTGTTCATTTGAAATAAAATTAGGTGCAAATCAAATTGACTTTGCTGCTGAAAGTTTGCTCAAAATCAATAAAAAAATTAAAGAAGATCCTAAGGGCAAACCGGCTAAAATCTTATGCGTTATTTGCGGTTTGTCAAATGCTGCTTACAAACGCCCTGACGGAGTGTATGTTGTCCCGATAACCGCATTGAAAAATTAAAAGTAATTAAAAAAGAGCCGAGAGGGGACACCTCTTGCTCTTTTTGTGGTTGTGCATTTTTTTCATTATTTCTAAAGATTTGAATTTTATCATTGTAGTAAAAATCTATAACAGTAGAAATTATTAGGGATTATTAATCCAGGCGAACGATTTACTGAGGTTATAAATCTACAACAGTAGAAATTATTAGGGATTATTAATTGTAGTAGTAGAAATGTGCGTAAAGTGGATCTACAATAGTAGAAATTATTAGGGCTTATTAATCAATCAAGAAGAAATATGCCGACAGACTATCTACAACAGTAGAAATTATTAGGAATTATTAATCCAAAAAGAAAATGAGTCAGCAGTAGTATCATCTACAACAGTAGAAATTATTAGGGATTATTAATCTGCAATTGCATAAGGTGTTATATGACCATCTACAACAGTAGAAATTATTAGGGATTATTAATCCCTTTCAATTTATAATTATACCATATTCAGACCGAGGTTTGCAAATTATATTTTTCACAATACACGCTCACGCCCTGCAACACACTCTTTTCAGTTGAGTATGTTGCAGAGTCTGAATGTTTATGAGCATCTGTTCCGTTTAATTGAAATGAATCCTGAACAATAATGTTTTCTTCTGTTTCAAGTGAGTGAAAAAATATTGAAACAGGGCAGAATATAAAATCATTTAATTGAGATATAGCTAAATGCTGTTCGCTCATTTTTGCGTGTATTCAAGCCATTCGGCATTAGTTATACTAAGCTTAGCTTTATTAAGCATATCGTCCGGAGTGTCTTTTAATACATTTATTGCCCAAAGTGCTTTTCTTGCAATGTTATATGCACCGTTGGCATCGGCATCGCAAGGCAAAGCGGCATTTGTTCCTTTATAATTACGACTGTCATAGAACTCACCACTTTTATTTGCAACAGGGGAGATGAGGTAGTCGTCTTCCGGTAATGTGCTGCCGGTAATACTGTTTCTCATTTGAAGTGTTAATGAAAGAAGCTTTATCAATCGCCTGTAAAAGTCAGCATTGGAAATGCTTAAAATAGAATCCTTAAGATTACCTTTATAATCAATGCCGAATTCATTAAATAACGACTTAAATTCATCAGTAAGAACAATTTGCTTATTGTCCCACTTATTATTCTTTTCTTTGTTTCGGAAGGTTAAAATCCTGCTTGAATTAGTGCAAACAGTCCAAGATTTTTTGAAGTCTGAATTGCACCTTGGGAATTTGCTGTAATCAATATAGAACTCAAACATATCGGTGTTTGCATTATATTTGATATCATCAATTGTTTCAAAAAGTTTTTTCGCTTCCGGCACGCTTGTGTTGCATTTTGGCTTCAAAAGATTAACAAAGCCTGTTGCTGGGTCTATTTTACTTGTATCCCACGCAGGAACATAAAAAATGATACCGTTTTGCTTAGCCTTATTTACGCCGTCAAATTTATTCGTAAGCTGATATGCTCTTAAAAGTCCGCCGTCTTCTGTTGGCTCTGCCTTTTTATCAATAAGCAAATTAAGTTTTGAAATAAGCATATTTTCAAATTTTTGATAAACTTGCTTTTCAACAGGGAATCTGCCACGCTTAAAGCCAAAGTTTTAAATCCTCCATGGCGATAACAGCGTCATATTTGATGACTAATTCACAAATTTTGTGAACAACCTGACTGATATAGCCTTCTTTGAGTTCCTTTATATTTTCAACAGAGGTCCAATTCTTTCTTGCTTTATCTCTTTCCTTTTCTTTTGTGTCTAAAAGCTTTTGATAATCAACTTTGTGCCCGTTATCACTGATTATTTCATTAAGCGACATTTTGCTCAACGATTTCACCGTTTGAATTGATAACGCTTATATAAATCAGGTTTCTTTCGCCTCGGTCAATGCCGATGACATAATTATCATCTTTGTATTTAACCGCCTTGCGAACATCATAATTTAAAAATTCCTGACCGTGTGCCTTGAAATTGATTGTAATAGGTAAATGAAGTGAAAATTGCCTTTTGGTAAATCTCTTGTCTTTTACAATATCATACTCAAAAACGCTTTCTTTTTTCTCGTTATCAGGGTTTTTGTTTTTTATCGGTTGATTGGCATAGTGAGTTATTTTCTCTTTATCACCGATACTTGCTTCACGGTAGAACATCTCTGCCTCACCGTTGAGTTTATAAACTACATTTGATAAGTTTCTCTCGTCAAAAAGCATTTTGAAATATAAAGTGTGCAAATTAGGAGTTCCTTTGCTGTACTTTGAAAAGTCTTTATTATAGATTTGGAAAAGATAAATATATCCGTTGTTTACAAGCCCATCAATATAGTTTTTAGATATTTTATTAAATCTTACAGAATAACCCTGATCCGAAATTTCTCGATAAAATTCACTGATATCGTTATAGCTTTCGGTAGGAGAAAACTTAAATCCGAATTGTGACCAATCATCATGTTTTTTAATAGAGTCCTTAAAATAATCTATAAACTCATGACATTCGGCTTTGTTAAATGTTGCTCCTTTTTTGAAACTTTCTCTTTTGCGAATGTCAAGTATTCTGTTTGACGGTTGGAATGTATCAATGTTTTTAGAGGCAAAGAAAACCTTTGGCAGCATTTTATTGGGACCCGGTAAAAGCTTATATTCCATTTTTTCGTAATAATCCTCGTCATCAGAGGTTATCTCAGGTGCATTAATAAAAGCTTTACTGTGTGATTTGCCCATAACGGCAAGATAGTAAAAACCATCTTTGCGTAGAAGAACAGTTCTGTAATCGCTTTCTTTGTTTTTATCCCATCCGCCAAGAAGTTGGGGATTGTCAAAATTCAATTTAATTTTATCTTTGGAATAAGGCTTTTGGGTAATATAGTTTCTAACCTTATCGTAAAGCCTGTCAATATCTGCTACCGAGTCATAAAGTGAAGTGAATTTGCCATAAAAAAGTTCATCCTTGTTTTCTTCCTTACCGGTACCGTTTAACGGTTTTACAAGATGCTGAAAATCCTTTATTGTGTCAAGCAGGTTTTTAACTGACTCTGTTGCTTTTCCATTTTTATAAAGCCTTTTATTGTAGCTTTTTTCATAATCGGATTTCAGCAATTCCTGTGCCTGCAAATAAGCTTCTTTTATTTTGCTGTTACTTTCATTGATTGAGGAAATATACCAATCGGTTAGTTCGTTGCCGTTTTCGTTGCCAAGGCTTTGAAGCTCAAAAAGAGAAAAGCTTTTTATTGCTTTATATACCTTGTCTCGTTTTTCAATATATTTATCAATTTTTGTTTTGCTTGTTATGGGATGCAATGCCTCGTATTTCTCATTCCAAGCTGAGCGTAATACATTCCAAGAGTTAAATGCACCGTTTGAAATATCAGTAATTGCCACACCTGATTTTACAAATATTCTATTAGCATTATAAGTGTTTAATGATTGCAAAAGCTCTGTCAGCAAATCAATATAGCCAATATGGCCGGTATAATAATCGTCAATCGCAAGCAACACTTCGTTATCCGAATTGAATTTCTCCGGAATGAACGATACACTGTCCTTTTCGCTCAAGATTTGTTTATATAAAGGCTTTATCAATGGCAATCTTTTTGAATTTTCATCTTTTGCAACCTGCTGGTTATAAAGATTTATGCATTCATTAAGACCTTGGATTTTTGTTTTGTCAGAGCAAGTGTAACCGCCAATCATAGAATTATAAACATCAATGCCTGATTGAGCTAAAACAAATTCAAAGTAATCAACAGAAAAAATATCTTCAATATTTCTGCCGAATATATTATATAAATCTGTGTTTAGTTTTGTGATAGTTTCATCAGAAAGATTATCAAATACTTTTTGAAAACTTTTTACATTATCTAAAAAGCGTGGTAGGTTGTCATTTATGCAACGATAAGCTATTGCAGTTGATTTTTCATCACTTGAATACATGTTTTCTCGATTAGTATTAAAGCCTTTGAAATATGTTGTAAAGCTTCTAAAGCACTCAACTGTTTCTCTCTCGTTTTTATCCGTTAAAAAAGACGGTAAATCTTCACATATAAGTTCTTTTCCAAACAGTCTTTTATAGCGTGCATTTGATTTGAGCTGCTTAGATATTTGCTTACGCATATCATTTTCTAATGATTCCATAGCCTTTATATCGGAATCGTCCTTGTTGCTTTTCCAATATAAATTTGCATATTCATCAACTTTTTCAATTCTTGCTTTGCTCAACACGGATTCAATATATTCTTTGTGAAAGCGATCAATATAGCCTTTGACCTTTTCGTAATTTTCTGCTCTTTGTTTATCCTTTTCAAGCAAAAGATTTTTATTGAAACTATCTTCTGTTTTCCCAACAGGAATTAAAGAGGATCTTAAAGTTTTAGGTAATGAATAACGATTTACAAACTGTTCTTTCATCTTTTTTTCCTTGCTTTTTTATTTTATAATACCATTCTCTTGTTCTTTGGTCAATCAAATTTGATTGTTAGACATTTGTGGTACGCTGTTTTTGTACACATATATTTTATTGCGAAACATTAATGATTTTAATTACTGTAATTATTATATATAGATGCTTACGAGTGCTGCTTTTTAACTATTTTTCATCCCTTGCTGTTTGGCAGTTTCAATTTGGAAATTCCGCCGAATAATGAAGTTCTTTTTATATATAATAAATTAAACATTACGAATAATGTTGCAAATTGTTAGAAAAAGTTAAATATTATGTTGCAAATTATGATGCACAATTAAAAAGGCGTTGGAGATTTGATTTTTCCAACGCCTTTTTTGTAATAATTAAATTGTGTTGCTTAATGTTGATTAAAAATCAATTTCATATTCTAAATAGCGCCTTGCTTCGTTTTTTGCTTCGCTTTGTACAGTGGTATTCCCTGCAAAGCGCATTCCTTTTAAAATTGCATCAATTTTTATTGCGTCATTTTCTTTTAAACCTGAAGAATTGCTCAATTTAATCATAAGCTTTTGATGAGTTAATGCGGAATCTTCATTTAATCTCATAGTGATTAGATTTTGTATACTTGGATCTCTAAGCAAATATTTTAATGTTGGTTTTATCGGCGCTTTGCCCGGAAAATCATTCTCTGCAGCTATTTCTATTTTAGAATACTTTTCATTTTCTTTATTACTTGTAATATCTAAAGAATCTGCGCTTGTGATTTTTCCGTGAGCATTAATCTTTCTGTCAGAGTATGATGACTTTTCTTCAACAAAAGTCACTTTGAAATGCTTTGCTCCGAGGTCCTGAGCTATTCTTTGTAATTCGCTGATTCTTTCTGCTTTAAGATAATTAAAATAATCATCAAGTGCTATATATCTGTCCCTATCACTCGGGTCAACATAATAGAACTCGCTTCTGTTGTCGGGATAAAAAGACAATCCAAAAAAATCTATGCTGTCTCTAAAAATATTTAACAAGCGAATTCCTTTTGTGGATGTAAAATATCCTATTGAACCTTTGCAGACTTCACTTTCAGAACGCTTTTTGTCTCGGTCAGCAACCCTTATAAACTTTTGAATTAAGAAATCACCGTCATCTATATCGGCAGGGAAGATAGGCTGTAATTTCTTTTTTTCTATTTCTTTGGCTTTTTCGTCAATGTTTGTTTTTATGGTATTTGTGACTTTAATTATATCTTCTTTATCAAATTTTCCGTCATCATTTTGATCGGCAATTTTGGTTAATGATTTTTTTGTTTTATTTATAATATTTATTGCTTTTTGCTTGTTCTCTTTATTTATTTCTTTAAGATCAATTTTCTGTTCTTTCATAGCGATTTATCCTCCTTTTATCATAGTACCATAATTGGCTTTTATATACAACATTTTCTTTTCAGCCGATATTATAACAAACAGCCCTCTGCTCTATTTTAAAGCAGAGGGCATAAATTATTTTTTATAGATATTATTGTATTTGGATTTTATATCTTCTTTTCCGTCGTATAATTCTTCCAAAACATCTTGATAAAAATCATATAAATCGGAATACGCATCTTCGTAAGTATCGTACATATTTGAGTATGCGTCTTCGTAGGCATCATACATATCACTGTACACCGAGGAAACTTCATCGTAGCTTGCTTCATCATAAGCTTTTGTAATTATACCGTCAAGCTCTTTAAATGCTGATTCATACATTCGATTCCAAGCTTTGTAGTAATCTTCGGTTTCTCGTTGCCATATTTTGCAGCCGTCTTCCATACTTCTTGTCCAAGTGGTATAGTCACTTTTGTTATCGGCTACATTTTTGTAGTATGAATAGCAGTATTGTGATACCGTAATATAATAGTTTTTAGCTTCGCTTTCGCAGAAAGAATACCATTCATTAACTTTTTCGGCATTCTTTTTGTAGCCTTTGTATGTACCGCCTATGTCGTTTGACAATTCTGTGTACTTATCCTGCATATTTTTAATTGATTTTTCCGATTCGGATTTTAATTTTTCTTGAAATTCGGAATTGTCATTTAATGAAACGCTATTGTTTTCAGTCGTTTCCTGAACAGTAGATGAAATTGTCGATTGCGTATCATTTTTGCTGCTTCCTTTTTTGTCGGTTAATGCAACCGCAGTAACAATTAATGCAATTATTACAACAATGCTTATAATAATCACGGGGATTATCCACTTCTTGCTGTCTGATTTGTTTTTTAGCTTGTATCCGCAATGCGGACAAATTTTTGTCGAATCGGAAATTTCTTTGCCACATTCCGGGCAGTTAATTAATGCCATAGTATTTTACTCCTCTTTTAGTTTTTTGTTTGCTTTTTGGAAATATAAAATTAAATTTCACCCCGCTTTGTCTTTGTGCTCTTTAATCATTTTTCTGATCCATTTTTCACTGTAGCCGTATTTTGTGGCAAGTTGACGAATGTTTTTACCGTCATATTCTGCTACAATTCTTGATGCGATAAATTCTGTTGTGAAAAAGTTTACCGGAAAAGTGATTTGCTGACCTCGGTATGTAGAATATATCGTTATTGCCGCCTCTATGCCAAGCGTGTTGGCAATTTCGTTATACACACCGTTTAAGTATTCGCTTTCAATTTCATTTGGGTTCATATTTATATAAACCTCTTTCATCTTTACTGCCTCCTATTATGTTATATCTGTGTGAATTTGTATAGAGCGACAGTTCATAGGAACATTTCCTTGTAAAGTTCCTTAAACTTAATTTTCACTCATAATAGTACTTGTAAATTTTGCGAGGCAAAATAAAAACACCACCTGACATCAGATGGTGTTCATTGTATTTGTTATTTGTAGCTTTTGTATGTTGTTCTTAATTAAATCGATTTATATGGTTTTGTATGTTTTTATTATGAATGGGGCTTTTTATACCGCTATGCAAAATTCGTATGTAATCGGCTGAAGTTGGTTATTTTTAGCCCAATTTGTACGCTGAAATTGCACAGTTCGTACAGGACACATTACATTAACCATCTGGCCGCCGACAGAACCGGCTTGCTTTGAAGTAAGGTCGCCGTTGTAGCCCTGCTTGAGATTTACACCAACCTCTGAAGCAGCTTCCATCTTAAATCTGTTAAGAGCCTCTTTAGCTTCAGGAACTGTATTCTTTGCCATTGTAAAAACACCTCTCTTATCAAAAATTCGCAAAGCGTACTGATATTTTGAATAAAATTTTCTTAAAAATATTTATCACATAATATCAAATCGCTCTTGCAAGTATAGTTTATGAAAAGTATGCGCTTTTACAATTGAAAAATTTTTACAATTCAGATATGTTTAAATTAAAAACATTTTTTCGCAAATTTCTTTACCGCAGGTAGTTTTAAATATTTTGTCATAAGCGTTTTGCACAGCCGATTTCGGAAGGCTTTCCTCAAACATATTAACAAGAAAGTCTGCTTCAACAAGTATTTGCCAATCTATGCTGTTTATATTGTCGTATGTGTGGTGATGGGCTATTAAGTATTGCACTCTCTGTGATGTTTCAATATCAAATCCTAATTTTGCAAGAAGATTTTCAGCCAATTTCGGACCTTCTTTTTCCTGCAATTTTCCGCTGCAATTTCCGTATTTTTTTTCGCAGGTGTGGATTCCTATGTCGTGAGTGAGGGCAGCGGCTTCGATTATAAACAAAGTTTTATTATCAACCTTTTCATTTTCTGCTATCAGCTTTGCGTAGCTGTGAACTTTGCAAAAATGCTGAATCCTTTTTGAATCTCCGCTGTATAAATCTATCATTGCCAAGTGTAGTTTGTTAATCATTTTTGTGTCTCTGTTTTGTTATCCTATTGTGATTTTTAATTTATGAATAATTTAAAGTTTGCTTTTATTATCTATGACTATTTATCTATATCGTACTATATCATAGGCCAATAGTCAACGAAAATGCAATTGTTCTTTATGCAGTGTGCCACTTTTGATTTTATTTTTGCATAAGTGCTTTGACTTTATGAATGAATGGTTAATTTTGCTCGGTATGAATTGTTTTTTTCACTAAAAAAGTTATAATGATTAACAACAAGGTTTGCCTGACTATGAATGGAAAATATTACGGTGGGGAAATGATGATGCGCCGCTTATAACGAACGTGAAAAAATACAATGTAAAGGAAGTCTTGAAAATTGAAAAATAATAAATATTCAATAATAGTGAGCAGCCTGACAGGCAATACAAAAATGCTTGCCGATGCGATTTATGACGTATTACCAAAAGAAAATTGCGACTTTTATGGCAATGTAAAAACACAGATACCTCAATCCGAAATGCTTTATATCGGTTTTTGGACAGACAAGGGAACTGCCGACGGTGATACGTTGAAACTTTTGCAAAGTCTGAAAAACAGAAAAGTATTTTTGTTTGGTACAGCAGGATTTGGCGGAAGCGATGAGTATTTCAAAAAAATTTTAAGTCGGGCTAAGCAGTCTTTAGATTTGAGCAATGTTGTTGTGGGGGAATATATGTGTCAAGGCAAAATGCCTCAATCCGTACGAGAACGCTATGTTAAGATGAAAGAGCTAACCAATGCGCCTGCTAATCTTGATATGTTGATTGATAATTTTGACAGCGCATTATCTCACCCTGACGAAAAGGATATAATTAAACTTAAAAATGCTGTTATTTCGCTTTAAACAAGCCGGAGAGGGGAGAACGGTATATGAAATTTGTGCTTGAATTGTCTTGGCTTTGGAAATCAATTGCAATAATCATTTTGGTTATAGCATTCTGTGAAATTTGTGCTTTATTGATTTGCAAGCTGATGAAACGAAAATTTAGTAAAAAAACTGCAATTATTATTGCTGTCGTTGCCACCGTCGCAACCGGTTTGGCAATTGTTTTGCTTTCACAAACGCCGAGTTTGTTAAATTCAAATTTATTGTGTATATAAAAAGCTGTCTCGCAGTTGAAGCGAGACAGCTTTAGTTTTAGCCATTTGATTAAAGTAATAATGTTCTGTTTTATTCTTCTATAGAAAATATTATTGATTTAAGGATAAATAATCCGTTTTTTTGCGCTTTTCTGTAATGATTATTAAAACTGCAAAAGCGATAACACCGGCTGCGCTGATATATGCCCCTTCTTTTAAATAAGGAGTATGATATTGAAGCTCTATTGTGTGTTTTCCTTTGTCTAAAGCAAGTGCGCTGAATGCCGTGTCAGCTTGCAAAAGCTCAGCTTTTTTGCCGTCGACCGTAGCGCTCCAACCCTTGCTGTAAGGAATGGAAATGCAGAGCATTTTTGCTTTTTGCAAATCAATTGTGCCGGTTATTTTGTTTTCACTCATTTTGACATTTTGCATCGTGTCTGCTTTTAAGTCTGCAATCTGTTGTGATGCGTGGTCTATAGGCTGTTCAAAAACCTCGATGTCGGATAAGTCGTAAATTCCCGGTTGATCAAAGGTTATTTTAATACTGTTTTTCGCATTTTCGGTATAGCCAAGCCCAACAAGATATGTTTTAGCACCCGTGTAACGCACGTAAGAAGATGAATAGCAGGTGACAAAATCGGTTTTGTATTTCTTGCCGTCATCGGTTTGAGAGGAAAAACGCATTTTCATTTTAGACGGCAAAGTATGTTTTGATGTGCTTTTACCTATTTGCTTTTTGTCTGAATTACTCTTGCCATCATCAATATTGCTGTAGTTATTAAATGTATAACGCAAATATGTTTCCTGATTTTTTTCACCTGAAAATTGAATTTTTATCTTGCCTTTATTGTTGTAGACGTATATTTTTTCTCCGTCTACAGATACGTTTTTACCGCCGATAACGGTATAAGGAACACTTTTGTATGTAAATGTCGGTGTGACCGTGTTCATACCGCTTGGAACATTGTCAAGCACAACGCCTTGAATTAACGCTTGCTGTTTTTCTAATGATGAAAGCTTGTCATAATCAGATTTTTTGATGACGTTATTTGTTGCGTAACCGAACGGTAATGCGTTCTTATTTTGATAAACTTTTCCTTTTAACTTTTCAAAACCGTAGGGAATAGAAGTTTTCTTGTTTTTAACATAATATTTAACGTTTGTAACGGCATTCATTGCGACTGAATCGTTAAATCCTCTGAACATATATGCTGCATTGGCAGGCTGTTCTGTTTCGCTGACAAACTCGGCCAAATTTTTGTTTTCCATACTCCAATAAAACGAAGTACCGTTCATACCTACGTAAGTGCTTTCGTTGTAATTAATTTTTCCGCCGCTGTAGCGATAGAATGTATCGTCGCCTTTTGCCGCCTTTTTCACCTTGCTCGCCGCAGAACGCTTAATCTTATTTTTGACGGCACCGTAACTTACATAGCTTGCAATGTGGTTATTGCCGTGACTGCTGAAAAAATAAGCCGAATTGCCTGCAAATGAGGCAAATACAAGTATTACTGCTAAAACGGGAGCAATAAGCTTCTTTGCCGATTTATTTCCGATTATACAAACTATTACTATTAACAGCGCTGTTATGAGAGAAAAAATAATGTTGTGATTTATTTCATTCATCATCAATAAGGCAGCTGAGGAATATACTGCGATTGCTATGATTATACCTAAGCCTTTGCGAATATCTATTTTGCAAAGGTCTTGCCATGTTACTGCAACAATATATGCAATAATCATCCCGTAAGCCCAAACCCAGCGGTTAGCCATATATGAAAATCCGTTAAAAGCCCAGCCGAATGCCGGGATAAGAAGCATAGCCGTAGCGCCTAAAAATATTAATCTTAATGGGCGCCAACTTTTGTTTTTAGTAAAGAATAAAACGCAAACGGCAGGAAGCGCAACAGCGTTATATCCAAGATGCGTAAGATATCCCAGCTTTGTTTGACAGGTAATCATAGAAGCTAAGAAATTGCGATAATAATCCATACTGTATATCCAGGTATGGACATAACTCTCAGACGAACGTCCGTCGCCGATATAGGCTAATATTACAGGCATAAGTATAATTGCACTTAAAATCACACCTAAAATTGCACTGCCTGCGATTTTAAAGAAAACTCCAAAAGCCTCTTTTGCACGATGACGGTATCTGCAAACAAGCAAAAAAAGTGTATAAATTGCGGTAAATAAAGCAAGCATATAGAAAAAGTAAAAGTTACTTATAGCTGCTAAAAATACCGTAACAATAAAAAGATACGGCCTTTTGCCTGCCGCAATTTGCTCTACACCGAGAAGCAGCAACGGCAAAAATATCATAGGAAGAGCAAAAAACGGGTGATGCGACACTATGAACATTCCAAATAAGGTGAACACATAAACAAGCGAGCCCACCGTTATGCTTGAAGCGTGATTTTGCTTTTTAATAAAACAGAATGCACCGAAGCTAAGCCCCGCAAGATATAAACGAAACAGAGATAAAATACTGTAAAGATATGCCGCATATTTGGCAGGACAGGCAATGCTTAACAAATCAAGCGGGTCGCCGATAGCGTAAAAGTGAAGCGTGGTTAATATATCGCTTCCGAGTCCTATTGAAAAATCCCATTGCGGCAACACAAATTTATGAGTTTCAAACAGCGTTTCTAAAATTTCACGTCCGTATTTGCCGAAATATACAAAAGCGGCAAAGTGCTGCCTCCAGCCGTCGCTGTTAATAATTAATGTCTTTTTATTTATTATAAACCAAAAGTAACATAAAGCAGCACAAACTAAAAAACGCTGCACTGTAAAGTAAAAATGAACTTTTTGCCGTTTTTAATCGGCTTTTTTAAAGTTGATGTTTTATCGCTCATAATGTACTCCTTTTTAAGGCAATTTATTGAAATCTTGTTCTAATATAATTTTTTGCATTGTAATTATATCATATAGTAAATAGCATTACAATAAAAATTATATGCACATTTGTGAAAAAAGTCCTATATAAGCACGAGTGTCGCAGTTATCTAATAATCTAATCTTTTTTTGAAATGATTATAAAAGAAATTTTAATTAATGTTGACTGTTTTTTATTGACATGTAAATATAAATATGCTAATCTTAATAATGACAATGGGGTCTGCAAGGCAGACCCCTGCTTTGATATATGGAGGTATTCATAATGAAAAACTTAGGCTATTATAACGGTAAGTATGACGAGATTGAAAAAATGCAAATTCCGATGCTTGACAGAGTTTGTTGGTTTGGTGATGGTGTTTATGATGCAACATATGCTCATAATCATATTGTTTTTGATATGGATGCGCACCTTACAAGATTTTACAATTCCGCAAAACTTCTCGGTATGAACATTCCGATAGAGCGTGACGAGCTTGACAAATTGCTCAGAGAGCTTGTTAAAAAGGTCGATGACGGCGACCAATTTGTTTATATGCAGGTTACTCGTGGAAATGGGCTTCGTGGTCACATTTATCCTGAAAATATGCAGGGCAATTTGTGGATTACACTTACGCCTTGCCCTGTTGCGGATACATATAAGCCGATTGATGTTATTACGTATGAGGACAAAAGATTTTATTATTGCAATTGCAAAACACTTAATCTTATTCCGTCTTGCCTTGCCGCTACCGCTGCTGACAGAGCAGGTTGCCAAGAAGCAATTTTCCACAGAGGAAATATTGTTACGGAGTGTGCGCACTCTAATGTTTCTATTTTTAAGGACGGTAAGGTTATTACTCACCAGCTTGACGATATGGTTCTTCCGGGAACAGCAAGGATAAGGCTTCTTGCTTTTGCGAAAAAGCTTGGATACGATGTTGAAGAAAGAGATTACACTCTTGATGAATTAATGTCGGCAGATGAAATTGTTGTTCATTCAACAGGTTCTTTCTGCATTCCGGTTAAAACCGTTGACGGCAAAAAAGTAGGCGGAAAAGCGCCTGAAATGTTGAAAACAATTCAAGACGCTTTAGTTAAAGATTTTGAGGAGCAGTGCAAAGAATAATGAATAAAACCGAGCTTACCAAACTTAATGTCGGATACAATCTTGATTGGCTTATGAACCTTGACCCGAGAGGTTACGGCGTTTGCAGAATTCTCTATGACGGGGCAATCAAATATACAGGAAAGCCTTTGTCGCTCAATGGGGCAGAGGGACTTGTGAAGAATATTAAAAAAGGTGAAAAGGTGTTTATTTTAACGGGATTTATTCTTCTCCCTTGGAATGAGGCTGAGACCGACGGAATTATCTCATCTACCGTTTTTGCCAGATTTGTTATAAGGGCATTTGGCGCAAAGCCTGTTATGTTAGTGCCTGAACAATGCGAAAAAGCCATTAAGGCTATGAGCGAGGTTTTAGGTGTCGATATTACTTATGATATTGACAATATACCCGATAACACCATTTGCATTGTTTCATTTACTAAGGATAAGAGCAAGGAAGAGGAGCAAACGCAAGAAATTCTTTCTCACGGCTTGCCGTGCGCTGTTATTTCTAATGAAGCACCCGGCAGAAACAAAAACGGATATTATCATAATGCAGTAGGTGTAAACACAACCGATATTGAGGCAAAATATGATGTTCTTTTTAGGGAATGTCAAAGCAGAGGTATTTATAATCTTTCTATCGGTGACCTTGGCAATGAGCTTGGTATGGGCACTATTGAAAAACATATAAGAAAATATATTCCTTACGCTGAAAAGGGCGGTTGCAAGGCAGGAACAGGCTTTGGTATTTTGGCAGATACGGCTGCCGACAACATTATTACAGCAACTGTAAGTGACTGGGGTATGAATGCTCTTATGGCATGCACGGCATTTCTTTTGAATGATTTAGACCTTTTTCATACCGAGAAAGAGGAAGCGGCAGTTATGGATGCTGCGGCAAAAGCGGGTATGCTTGATATGTACGGAGAAGCAAGACCTTACATTGACGGAATTGGCAAAAATATTGTTTTGCCGATTATTTCACTTATGCGTGGGCTTATTGAATATCCTCACACGGTTGAGGACAAAACTGATAAATGGTTTGAAACAACAATTAAAAAAGGATATTTTAAATGATTTATTCATTTTTGCAAAACGGCGACAGCGCTGTTACCGTGCAATTTAAAAATGAAATAAGCAAAGAGGTTAACCGTCAGGTTACCGGTCTTTGCAACAGAATAGAAGCAAAGCATATTGACGGAATTGTTGAGCTTGTGCCGACGTTTGCTTCGTTAACTGTTTTTTACGACTGCACAATCATCAGCTCAAAGAAACTAAAAAAGAAAGTTGAAGCGCTTATAAACGGCAAAGAGTGTGACGTTAAAAGCACGGCTAAGGTTTGGAATATACCTGTGTGCTACGACGACGAGTTTGCTTTGGATATGAAAAATGTGTGCAGCCATACAACTCTTGAAAGAGAAGAGGTTATCAAACTTCACACATCAAAGCCTTACTTAATTTATATGTTGGGATTTTTACCCGGATTTGCCTATCTCGGCGGTATGGACGAAAGACTTTTTACTCCGAGATTAAAAACACCGAGGCTTGAAATTTTTGAAGGGGCTGTAGGAATCGGCGGAGAGCAAACAGGGATTTATCCTATTGCGTCACCGGGTGGCTGGCAATTGATTGGCAAAACGCCCGTAAAAGTTTTTGATAAATCAAAAAAGTCACCTATATTGTATAAAGCCGGTGATTATATCAAATTTTTCAGCATAGATAAGGCAGAGTATCTTGAAATAGAAAAACAAGTTGCAAACGGCACTTACACTCCTTCAGTCAGCGAGGTTGAATTATGATAGAAATTATTTCTGCAGGTATGCTTTCAACCATTCAAGACTTAGGCAGATTTTCAGTAATGAAAGATGGCTTTACTCAAAGCGGTGTAATGGATGCCTATTCAACAAAAATTGCAAACAAACTTTGCAAAAACGATGTTAACGCACCTGTTATTGAAATGACAATGCTCGGAATAACGGCTAAGTTTACGGATGAGCATATTTTTGCGATTTCAGGCGGAATTTTTGATATTTCGCTTAATAACAAGCCTATTAAAACAAATAAAGCGTACGTTGCAAAAAAAGGCGATATTTTAAGCATTAAGGGTGTTAAGCAAGGATTAAGATGTTATCTTGCGGTTGCGGGAGGCTTTGATGTTCCTTTATTTATGGGCAGTGCCTCAACAAATCTTAAAATAAATGTCGGCGGCTTTGAAGGAAGAAAGCTTAAAGCAGGCGATATTCTTAAAATCGGCAAAGCAGGCAAAATTAAAAATATCGAAAAGCGAGAACTTTCGGAAAATACTTATGATAAAATAATAAAAGCAAGGGTAGTATTAGGTCCGCAGGACGATATGTTTTGCGAAAATGATTTAGCACTGTTTTCAAAGCAACAGTACACCGTTACCTCTGACATTGACAGAATGGGTATAAGGCTTTGGGGAATTGCTTTGCGTGGCAAGGAAAAATTAGAAATAATTTCAGATGCAATTACCTTTGGCTCAATACAAATTACAAATTCGGGTATGCCGATTGTGCTTATGGCAGACCACCAAACAACAGGCGGATATGCAAAAATAGCAACAGTAATAAGTGCCGATTTGCCAAAGCTTGCACAGGCAAAACCGGGGGACAAAATCATCTTTGAGATTGTTGACGTTAATACTGCCGAAAAAATAGCAATTAAGCAAAAAAAGTATATTGATAAATTATTTTAGGAGTGCCTATGGATTATTCAAATATGTTGCCGCAGGAAGTAAAAAAACTTATCAGAAACGGCAAAATAAATTGCCAAACATCAGGTATGTGCAACGGCTATGCTCAGGCTAATCTTTGCATTTTGCCAAAGGATTATGCGTTTGACTTTTTACTGTTTTGTGTTCGAAATCCAAAGCCGTGCCCGATTTTGGAGGTCGGCGATATCGGCTCAAAGCGTTTTAAAACAATGGCGAGTGAGGGCGATGTATGTAAGGATTTTCCAAAATACAGAATTTGGAAAAACGGCGTTCTCGAAAAAGAGGTTACCGATATAACCGATTATTGGCGTGATGATTTTGTGTATTTTCTTATCGGTTGTTCTTTTAGCTTTGAAAGTGAATTATTAGAAGCTGACGTTCCTGTCAGGCATATTGAGGAAAACAAAAATGTGCCTATGTTTAATACGAATATCAAACTTCAACCGTCAGGTAAATTTCACGGGAATATGGTTGTATCAATGCGACCTATTCCAAACGATTTAGTTGTAAAAGCGGTTAATGTTACGGCATCTATGCCAAGAGTTCACGGTGCGCCGATACAAATAGGCAATCCCGAAGCAATAGGCATAAAGGATGTTACGAAGCCTGATTACGGCGACAGCGTAACAATAAACGAAGGGGAAGTGCCGGTGTTTTGGGCTTGCGGCGTTACACCGCAAAACGCAGTGATGCAAACAAAGCCTGAAATTGCCATAACACATTCACCGGGTCATATGTTTATAACCGATATAAAAAATGTCGACTTAAAATATTAGGTGATTATATGTATAAAATCAATTTGAATTGTGATTTAGGTGAGGGCGCTGCCTATGACGAACAAATTATTCCTTTAATTAACAGCGCTAATATTGCTTGCGGTTTTCACGCAGGTAATCACGATATGATGGAAGCTACTGCAAAGCTTTGTATTGATAATAATGTTGATATCGGTGCACATCCCGGTTATCCGGACAAGGAAAATTTCGGCAGAACAAATCTTGACGTAACTCCTAAACAGGTTTATGATTACACATTGGCTCAATTAGAGGCTTTAGGTAACGTCGTTGGAAGCACGGGCAAAATAGTTCATATTAAACCGCACGGTGCAATGTATAATCAAGCAGCAAAAAATAAAGAACTGGCAGACGCAATAGTTGATGCAATTATTGATTACGATAAAGATTTAATTTTAATGGCGCTTTCAGGCTCTCAAATGATTAAGTCGGCGAAAGAAAAGAAAATTAGATATGCAAGCGAGGTTTTTGCTGACAGAGCATACGAGGCGGACGGCTCGCTTAGAGCAAGGTCACTTGAAAACTCGATGATAACAGACGAAAATTTGGCTGTTGAAAGGGTTATTAAAATGGTGCAAACAGGAAAAGTTGTTGCCTACACGGGCGAGGAAATTAATATTGAGGCTCACTCTGTTTGTGTTCACGGCGACAGCGAAAAGGCGCTTGTATTTGTCAAAAAGCTAAACGAGGCTTTTAGAAAAAATAATATAGAAACAGTAAGTTTAATCGAGGCGATAAAATAATGGACCATCGTACTTATTTAAAAATTGATTTGAATAAGCTTGAACATAATTATAACAGTGTACGCAATAAACTTCCAAACGGTATTAAGCTGCTCGGCGTAATTAAAGCTAATGCATACGGTAACGGCGCTGTTGAGATAGGCAAATTTCTTGATGATAAGTGTGACTTTTTCGGAGTTGCATGTATTGAAGAAGCTATTGAACTTAAAAAAGCGGGAATCAAAACACCGATATTGATTTTGGGAAGGGTATTTCCGTTTGATGTTGAAAAGGCTGTTAAATATGATATACGAATACCTATTTTTTCGTATGATGACGCAGTTACACTTTCAAACGAAGCAGTAAAGCAAAATAAAAATATGCCTTATCATTTTTGTATTGATACGGGAATGAGCAGAATAGGATTTCAAATCAACGAGGAAAGTGCTGATATTTGCAAGCGCATAACCGAGTTGCCTAACATTTTTGCAGAAGGTATGTTCTCTCATTTTGCAACCAGTGATGAAGCTGATTTGTCAAAAGCTGTTGAGCAGCGAAACAAGTATAAACAATTTTGCAAGATGCTAAGTGACAGAAAAATTGAAATACCTATTAAGCATCTGAACAACAGTGCCGGTATTATGAATTTTGACGAATATTTTGATATGTGCAGAATGGGTATTGTTACGTACGGTCTTTATCCGTCGGAGGAGGTTGATAAAAGCCTTCTTGATATTGAGCCGATAATGAGCTGGTACACAAAGATTTCTCATATTAAAGAGCTTGAACCCAAAAGGGAAATTTCATACGGTGGTACATTTATAACCGAGAAAACAACTAAAGTCGCAACAATTCCTATCGGCTATGCCGATGCTTTCCCTCGCTGCCTTTCTAACAAAGGCAGGGTTATTATTAACGGCAAATATGCAAAAATTCTCGGCAGAGTTTGTATGGACCAATTTATGGTGGATGTCAGCGATATTGATTGTAATATAAACGATGAAGTTGTTATAGTCGGCGCTCAAAACGGCGCTCACATTTCCATAGAAGAATTGTCAGACAGCGCATACTCTTTCAATTATGAACTCCCTTGCAGAATACCTGCTCGTGTTAACAGGGTTTATGTTTATAATGATGAAGTAGTTGAGGATGTAGGGCTTGTATAGCGAAAAATTGTATTGCTCTCATATTATTTACTTTGCTAAATGAAAAAGCTCCTGTTGGGGCACACTACATAAAGAAAAATGTGGTTTAAACTTTCTGAGTTTTGCCCATTGCACTATTAAAAAATCCTGCTAATACGCAAGTATTAACAGGAATTTTTTTAATCATAGCTATTATTTCCTTTATTTTATATTGGATATTCTTTGTTTATTACTAATAAAAATGCAGACACGAAAAAACCTATGGTAAATGGTTAGCTATCTGTTATTTCTTTGTTGTAACAGTCTTAGTTTTTGACCAGCCTGAATAAATCCTTATGGATTTGCCGTTAATCTTAACTGTCTTATAGGTGCGAACTCTTACATAATATTTTTTCTTTGCCTTAAGCTTTTTAACGGTAGCCTTTGTAGTCTTCTGCTTCTTGATTGTTACGGTTTTCTTGTTCTTCTTGAATTTCTTATTGGTTGCGACTTGAACTTGATAGCCTGTTGTCTGTGTAGCCTGCTTCTTCCACTTTACTGTAAACTTCTTTGAACCTGCTGTAAGTGAGGAAATTCTTGTTGCCTTTGGCTTGATTGTGAAATAAAGCGTCTTTGTTCCGCTGTATTTACCCTTAAAGGTAATCTTTACTGCGTACTTGCCAACATACTTTCTGCCTTTTGCATAAGACACAGTATAGTCAGTATTCTTAACAAGTGTCTTTCCTGTTTCGTCCTTAACAATAACCTTAGGTGTTCTAACCTTTCCGTTATATGTTAATGATGTTGCTTTAAGCTTTATGCTTGATGCATTTGGAATTACTGTTGTTGAAAGAGTTTTCTTACATACCGAACAGTAATTTACTATCTCGCCGTTTGCTGTTGGGGTTGCCTTTGTTACGGTTTGCTTTGTGGTGTGGGCAATCTTAGCAATATTGCCCCAAGATGCAAGGCCGGTTATTTCCTTTGTACCGAGTACATCTTCATAGAACTTGCCACAACCTTCGCACTTGTAGTATGCTTCCTTACCGCCCTCTGTGCAGGTGGCAGCTTTCGCAGCAACCAAAGTCAGATTGTGAGTGTGCGGTACAGTTTTGTTATATCCGCAGGTGTCGCAAACATTGTCAGAACCGTAATCGTGAGCCGCTTTGGTTGTTGTAGCATCGCAGCGAGTACATTTATGCCAGTGACCTGTGCTGTCGCCGGTCCAAGCGGTACTCCAATCGTGACCGAGAGCTGCGATATTGTCAACAGTCTTGGTCTGTGTATTTGCCCAAGCTTCAGTAAAGGCTGCTGTATAGGTTGTTTCGCCCTTTGCTGTGCAGGTCGGAGCCTTTGTCTGTGCGCTTGTTACAGTAGCAGTTGCAGTTTCCTTATGACCTGCATCACGCTTACAGGTGCGTGTTGCTGTGCAAACGGTGTTGTCTGCATTCCAAGTGTAAGCAGGTGCGTTCCAATCGTGATTGAGAGGTGCAATCTCTACGCTTGTTTTATCGGTAATTTCTACCGATCCTGTTGCATCTGCGAACCACTTGTCACAGCCATCGCAGGTGTAGTATGCGGAATTGCCCGCAGTAGTGCAGGTGGCAGCTTTCGCAGCAACCAAAGTCAGATTGTGAGTGTGTTCTTCGTTTTTATTTTTGTAATAATATGTAACAACCGTTCCGTCCGAAACAATAGGCTTATTTAAGCCGTCAGCCTTTACAAATTCATAATCATAAAGTGTTTTTGCCGGTGTCAAATCAAGTTTTGTGCCATATGGCACGGTAAATGTTCCGCCGGCAGTGTTTGGAATTTCAGAGCCGTCCTCAAATTTATACTGAATTGAAACGGTTGTGTAGCGCTGTGTTTCCGTATTGTCGTCAGCAAGCACATTTCCGTTTTCATCGAGCACCTGAAATGCCACGGTATCGCCGTTCTTTAGCTGTGCGTCTGACGGAATTTGATAAATAAGCGAGCAACTCTTTAAGCCTGAATTAAAGTCGCTTTTGATGTGATCCAAAGCACCGAGCGGCCAGAAGTTTGCCTTGTCATTCCAAACAGGGACATCAAAGGTTTGTACTGTTTGAAGCGGATTCCCCGATGAATCGGTCGCAACGCTTCCGTCGGAGTGCTTAATCCACATTTTGAATTTTAATTGTCGTGCATTTTTATCTGAAATGTTTTGAATAACAGTTCTAAGCTCGATTTTTTTACCGTTCATATTAGTATCAAATCTGCTTTTGCTGTTGCCGCTCAAAAGTCGGTCATTGCGATTATATGTGTAATTATAATATGAACTTGTTTCAAGGTCGGTAAAATCAGACGGCTTTGAATAAGCGCCCGTATATTCCTTAACCTCGGGAGTTGCAACATAAAGGTCTACATCCTTAACAAGCTGAGACATTCGCTTGAAGCCCTGCAAACGGCAAACCTCACAGAATTGATAGTTTGTGTCTCTCATTATGCACTCATAACTTGAAACAAGCATTTTTGAGCCGTAAGCATTGCGGCAGGTATATGTGTTTCTAAAACCTAAAAGCTGTCGCCATTTTATCTTTTCCGGGTCTTCAACCGAGGAAAGATTGAGTGATTTAAGTTCCTTATCGTCAAGCAAATATCCGCCACTGTATTCATCACCGAGACCAAGCAAACCGTGTCCAAACTCGTGTGCAAAAGTTTTTGACGCACGATAGCTGTCTGATGGCGAAATGAAATAATGGAAGCCGTATTCACGGTTATTATAAGCACCGCCGAAATCTGATTTTGTGTTTACAACCATAGCGAACTGAGCAATATAATCGTGAACATAATAATAAGGCTCATATTCCGAACCGGACGGAATTGTGTTTGGATCACACTTTTTTTTGATATGAGCATCGTGAATTTTCTCGATAAATTCAGGACCGATACATCTCTCAAAAATATGATTTTTCCACTGACTTCCGTGGAGATTATTAGAAATAACAGGCGAATTATATTTGTCGACTATAACATCAAAGAAGGTGCTTCCGCCATTGTCAAAAGTCGATTCGGAAGCTGTGCAAAGAGCGTAAACATTGAATCTGTCGGCATAACTGCGATACGGTTCATATTTCATAGCGTCCTGCCAAAGTCGTTTGACATCATTGATGAATTTGCCCTGCTGACTTTTTGTGTATCCCTCGCCGCAAACGACAACAACCATATTTTCAAGATCGCTTCGTGTCTTTTGAATAGTATAAACAGGGATGGTAGGATTAGAATATTCTCCGTCACCTGAATACCACGGCCCCAAGGTAAGCTGAATGCTTTGCTCGGTGCTGACATTCCAATCGGGATTTGATTCTTCTGCCGGCTCGGAAATTGTGTAGTCTGCCTCTTGCTTGTTGGGAGCAGAGCCTATATAAGGATTGCTTTGTGAGCCGCTGCCCGAAGTGGAAACGAAATATTCGGAATCGAGATAAAACGCGGGCCTTACGCCCAAATCGGAATACCACGGAGCGTATCTGCCAACTTCACCGCTTGAGCTGATGTATCGCATATCGTGATTGCAATCGGTAACGGGGGTGCGAAGCCAATAAGGCCAAGCCATACCGTCATTATTATACGCAACATAATAACCTTTGAGATTTTTCCACACGGCATTAGCCTGCTTTACATCAAGAAGAAAAACCTTTTCGGTTGTAGTTTCAAAATATGAACTGTCGTAGTTTGCCACCGCTTCCGAAATATCGGTGTAGTATAACAAATCCGAATTTGCGTCTCCATCAACTATGCCCTTGTTGTATTCGGGATGAGAAACGAGAGAACGCTGGGTAACGGTTTTCATTGCCGCAATTTCAGATTTTGAAAAAAGCGTTGAGAAAACCCGCTTTTTCGTTGTACGCTCCCACACCGCTTACATATCCGTCTTTCGGAGGGTTGCCGCAAAGCCAATCGACTTTGCTGCCTCTGCGGTTGAATTTAACCAAGAACGCATATTGCTGTCTTTCCAATAGTTAGAACCTGTAATCATCACGCTTATAGCTTTCTGCTTGTGTGATTTTGAATTGCTGTTGTCATTTGTTTTTGG
>ENA-OQHF01000072-OQHF01000072.1-human-gut-metagenome-genome-assembly--contig:-NODE-72-length-58932-cov-3.714259_pt1 | contig 58932 bp, 63 predicted proteins | sample MGYA00242559_ERZ504709 | MGnify/ENA primary metagenome ERZ504709 (study PRJEB26092, sample SAMD00036203) | human gut metagenome | host: Homo sapiens | study: EMG produced TPA metagenomics assembly of... | reverse complement strand
GAGCTTGCCGCGGGCCTTGGCGTAGGCCTTTGGCAACGGCGGCTTCAAATTCCTCCGCGCCGACCTCGACGGTCACCGCGACTCTGCTCTTTTCCAGCTTTTCAACATTTTTGACAGTCATTGATTTCTTTTTCCTCCGTTTAACTATTCAGATTAATGATGCTTTTGCAAAGTGGAATTATACCATAGCTTCCTCAAAATTTTCCACCCTTTTTTGCATCAATTTATGTCTTAATTGCAAATTTTTACAGGCTGAAAGGCGACATAATCCGCCGAGATCAGCGCATATTCGGTTTTTTCGCGCATCCCCTCGAACGCGCGGCGGTGCGTGTAGCCGTGCAGATGCCCGTAATAGCAGCGCTCGACCTCGTATTTGTCGAGAAGCTCGAGCATCTCGGGACACTTGTAGCCCTGATAGATGGGCGGATAGTGCAGAAAGCAGTAGATGGGCTTCCCCTCCGCCGCCTTGAGCGACGCTTCAAGCCGCAGCGCCTCGCGCGCGAGCATCTTGCCCGTGTGCGTGCCCGCGGCATCCTCTTCATAAAACCAGCCGCGCGTGCCGCAGATGGCGTGGCCTCCGTAGAAAAAGGCGTTGTTGTAGAGGATATCAAGCGTTGTGATGTCGTGCTCGGCAAAAAACTTTTTCATCTTCGACGCCGTGCCCCACCAGTAGTCGTGGTTGCCCTTTAAGAGGATCTTCCTCCCCGGCAGCGCGTCGATGAACTGAAAATCCGGCAGCGACTGCTCGAGCGACATGCCCCACGAGATATCCCCCGCGATGACGATGACGTCGTCATCGTTCAGCTTGGAAAAATTCTCCTGAATGCGCTCGACATAGTTCGCCCATTTGGGGCCGAACACATCCATCGGCTTGTTCGTACCGAGCGATAAGTGCAGGTCGCCGATCGCGTATAATGCCATCGCGTGCCTCCCTTCCAAAGTCAGATCAAAATGCGTTTTCGATGTAGGCGATGCGCGTTTTGCCCGCGCTGCGGTGCACATCGGTGTAGACCTCCGCCACGTCGAAGCGGGCGGGCACATCCAGCTCGCGCCCGCTCAAGTACAAAAGCGCCGCGGCACGCAGCTTTTCCTGCTTTTTCACCGTGACGTACTCGCGCGGCGCACCGTACTGCAAATTTGTGCGCAGCTTCACCTCGACGAACAGCAGCACGCCGTCCTTCTCGGCGATGAGGTCGATCTCGCCGAAGCGGCAGCGCCACTCTCGTTCCACGATGCGGCAGCCGCGCTCGCTCAGATACTTTTCGACCAGCGCCTCGCCCCAGTCGCCGTCCTGCTTCGTGCTCATCGCCGCGCCTCCCACATTTTTGAGGAACGCCATGCGGTGCACGGGGCTCGGGCCGTACTGATCGAGCATCTGGTAGTGGAGCTTTGTGCCGTAGCCCTTGTGCCTGGCGAACTGATACTCGGGATACATCGGGTCGAGCACTTCGACCACATAATGGTCACGGCTGACCTTCGCCAGCACGCTCGCCGCGGCGATGGATAAGCTCGCGCCGTCCCCGCCGACGATGGTCTCGTGCGGCGTGGTGATCTTTGCCGACGCGCCGTGGTCGCGGTTGCCGTCGATGAGCGCATAGTCCGCTGGGATTTGCAGCGCATCGATGGCGAGCTGCATCGCCTTCATGCGTGCGCTCAAAATATCCGTTGCGTCGATCTCCTTCTCGTCGACGGACGCGATGGCGTAGGCGACGGCTTTTTCACAGATGACGGGAAACAACGCCGCGCGCTTTTTCTCCGTCATCTTCTTGGAGTCATTCAGCCCCTCGATCTCACAGCCCTCCGGCAGGATGACGGCGGCGGCGTATACAGGGCCCATCAGCGGCCCCGCGCCCGCCTCGTCCACGCCGCAGACGGATGAAAAGCCCGCGGAGCGGGCTTTGTCCTCGTAGTGTAGGTTGACGCTCATGTGCGCTCGCCCTCCGGCGGGAATTCGAGCGTAAAGCGGCCGAGCTTGCCGCCGCGGAACTCGTCGAGCAGGATACGGCTCATGCGCTCGGTGTCGACCTCGCCGCCGGAGATCAGAAAGCCGCGCTTGCGCCCCGCCTTTTCGAGCAGTGCATAGCCGTCGTCCTCTTCCGAAACGGTGAGCTTGTAGCGCTCCTCGATGGCCTTGGGATAATTTTTGCCGAGGTAATCCATCAGGCGCATGGCGAGCTCTTCGATGTCGATGACCTCGTCGCGGATCGCGCCGGTGAAGGCTAAACGCACGCCGACGCTGCTGTCCTCGAATTTTGGCCACAGGATGCCTGGCGTATCAAGGAGCTCGAGCGTCTTGTCGACCGGCACCCACTGCTTCGTGCGCGTGACGCCGGGGCGGTCCTCCGCCTTGGCGCTCTTGCGGCCGGAGACCTTGTTGATAAACGTCGACTTGCCAACGTTCGGGATGCCGAGTACCATCACGCGCAGCACGCGGCCGATCTGGCCCTTGGCCTCGTAAGAGGCGATCTTATCGTGCAGCAGCGTGCGCACGGCGGAAGAAAACTGCTTCACGCCCCCGCCCTGCTTCGCGTCCGTTTCGATGACGGCGCAGCCGAGCGAGCGGAAATACGCCGCCCACTTTTTCGTCATCTCAGGGTCGGCCTGATCGACGCGGTTCAAAACGATCAAACGGGGCTTGCCCGCCGTCAGTTCGTCCACATCGGGGTTGCGGCTGCTCATCGGGATGCGCGCGTCCAGAATTTCGCACACGGCGTCCACGTTGCCGAGCTCCGCCGTGATCATGCGGCGGGTCTTGGTCATGTGCCCCGGGAACCAGCTCAGAGAATCCAACTGCATTTGCTCGTCCCCCTTTACTGCAAAAGGCCGATGCGGCCAAACTCGCGCTGCTCGGTCAGATAGTCGCGTCCCGGGAAGACGAGGAACACCGCCTTGCCGATCAGAAGGCGCGTGTCCACCGTGCCGAGCGAGGAATCGCGGCTGTCGTTCGAATGGTTGCGGTTGTCACCCATGAGGAAGACTTCGCCCTCCGGCACGGTAAGCGGGAACACGGTGCCCTCTTCGCGATAGGTGTAGTCGTTGATGTAGTCCTCGTCCAGAAGCTCGCCGTCCACATAGACCTGACCCAAGTTAAAGTCGATGTCCACGGTCTGGCCCGCGGTGGCGATGACGCGCTTGACGATGGGCTTCGAGTCAAAGGTCTCCTTGCGCGCGATGACGATATCGCCGACCTGATAGTCGCCGCAGAGCAGCGAGTTGACGACGAGAAGCCGGTCGCCGTCCTGCAGCGTCGGGATCATTGACGGGCCGGAAACGCCCATCAGCCGCACAAGAAACGTAAACACCAGCACAACGACCAGCAGCGCCGAGACGAGAGACGAGACCGTCTCATACACGTCGCGTCCGGGGATCTTTTCCACGATCTCCTCCTGCGGCTGCTCGCTGATCTCCATTTTCTGATCAAATTCGTCCATTTCGGTCTCCTAAACCCAGCGCCGCGCAGCGGCGGACTAACAGTCTCCCTCTGCGGCAAAATGCGCCTGATTTTCTAATGTATTATTGTAGCACGCTTTTTGAAAAAGGCAACAAAAAAAGCATGGCGGAAACGCCATGCTTTTTTGTTCTCAAAGAATCTGCCTTACAGCTTCTCGCGGATCTTGGCAGCCTTACCGACGCGGCCGCGCAGGTAATACAGCTTGGCGCGGCGAACATAACCGCTGCGCACGGTCTCGACCTTCTCGATGAGGGGGGAGTGGATGGGGAACACCTTCTCGACGCCGACGCCGTAGGCAAGACGACGAACGGTGAAGGTCTCCTCAAGACCGCCGTGCTTCTTCGCGATGACGATGCCCTCGAAGACCTGGATACGCTCGCGGGAGCCTTCCTTGATCTTGACATGAACGCGGACGGTGTCGCCGACGTTGATGACGGGCATTTCCTTTTTCAGCTGCTGGGATTCGAGCTCTTTGATGAGATCCATGGATATTTTCCTCCTATTTATAGGCGTTCTTGACCGCTTTTCTTCGGCGCTGTCGGGACTCTTTCACCCGCGCACGGCAGAGGACCGCCCTTTTCAAGCTATGGTAGCATATCACATCCCCAACGGGAATGCAAGCATTATTTGCAAAAGCACGGCAGAAATCAGCGGAAAACGTTCATTTCCGCGTCGTAGACCTCTTTTCGGCGCACGCGAACAAAGTCCGGCGCGATCTCCGGCAGGTGCCGCGCGACCGCCGCGCCGATCAGCGCGGGGTTGAGGCCCGGGTCCTGCGCGGCGACGACCGCATCGGCGAGGATCACGCCCTCCCCCTCCGTCAGCGTGAGCGAGCGGATGAGCGGCGCAATGTTGAGCTCGGTCATGCCCTTGTGCTTCGTGCGCTTTTCGACAAAGATCTCCTCCTGCGTAAAAAACTCGCGGATGCGCTCGCACGCACCCTCGGGCACGCCGTTGTCGTATTCCATTTCGAGCTGCGCGCGCAGGTTGACCATCTCGCGCACGGGGCACGTCACGCTATAGCAGTCCAGCACGCGAAGGCCCGCGGGCATGCCGGTGTTCAGCGCCTCGGCCACGCCCTCGCCCGTGCTGTCTTCCACGCTTTCAAAGTCGAGGATCTCGCAGTCGCTCGACTGCCCCACGGGCAGCGGCAGCACGATGGACAGAATCGGGTGCGGGTGGAAACCGTTGGAGTGCTTGATAGAAAGGCCCGCGCGCGGGAACGACGCGCTGGAACGTGCGCATCACGTCAAGATGCGAAATGTAGGACGCCTGATGCTCCTTGACAAAAAGCCAGCCGCAATTTAGACATCGCATTTCCCTCCCACCAGGCAGTTTGCGCCGCAGGCGTTGCAGTGCGTGCGGCAATCCGGCGTCGTCACGCCCTCATAGCTCAGCGCGTGCTCGCGCTTCAAATACCCCGGTGCAACGCCGCAGGAGATCATGCTCCACGGCAGAATTTCATCCTCGCTGCGGCGGCGGTTGGCGTAAAAGTGCGGGTCAAGACCGCACTCCTCAAAAGGCCTCCATCCAGCGGTTCAGATCAAAAATAGTCCTCCCACGCGCTGAGCGTTTTCGCCCTTGCGCCACGCGGTCTCGATGACCTTGCCGAGCCGGCGGTCGCCGCAGGAGATGACTGCCTCCATAAAGCTCGTGGGCGAGGGGTGCCAGTTGTACGTGACGGACTTGGTGTTCATCGCCTCGCGCAGGAGCTTGACGCGGCGCTCGTACTCTTCAATGGGGATCTGCGGCTCCCACTGGAACGCCGTGTGCGGCTTTGGCACAAACCACGAGGTCGACACCGTGATGCGCACGCCGCGCGTCTTGTTGAGTGCGCTTTCGCGCCAGGCGTGCATGACATGGGCCGCGATGTCGGCAATGCCGAGCACGTCCTCGTCCGTCTCGGTCGGAAGGCCGAGCATGAAGTAGAGCTTGACCGCGCTGTATCCGCCCGCAAACGCGCGGCGGCAGGATTCGAGCAGATCTTCCTCCGTCAGATTCTTGTTGATGGCGTCGCGCAGTCTCTGCGTGCCCGCCTCGGGTGCAAACGTGAGGCCGGTCTTTCTGCCCTTTTGCAGCCGCTCCATCAGCGCCATGGAGAAGTTATCCGCACGCAGCGACGGCAGCGCGAGCGTCACATGCCGCTGGGCACAGAAGTCCTCTAAGTCATCGCACAGCTCGACAAGGTGCGGATAGTCGGACGTCGAGAGCGACGAGAGCGTCATATCCTGATAGCCCGAGTCCTCGACGGCTTCAACGGCGTAGCCGCGCAGCAGCTCCTCCGAGCGGTTGCGCACGGGACGGTAGACATACCCCGCCTGACAGAAGCGGCAGCCGCGGATGCAGCCGCGAAACAGTTCGAGCGACACAGCGGTCCTGCACGATCTCGGTCGAGGGAACGATGGTCTTGGTCGGATAGTAGGCCTTGTCCATGTCCCGCATGATGCGCTTTAGGACGACCTTTGGCGCACCCTCGTTTGCCGTGATGGACTTGACCGTGCCGTCGTCGTTGTAGACAACGTCGTAAAGGCTCGGCACATAGACGCCCGGGATCTGCGCGGCGCACACGAGAAACTCGTGCTTGCTCCAGCCCTCTCGCCGCGCCTGACGGTGCAGCTCGATGAGCTCGACATCCATCTCCTCGCCCTCGCCGATAAGAGCAAGATCGATAAAATCCGCGATGGGTTCGCAGTTGTACATCGCCGTGCCGCCCGCGACAACGAGCGGTGTGAGCGCCGTGCGTTCGCTCGCGTGCAGCGGCACGCCTGCTAAGTCCAGCATGTCGACCATCGCGGGGAACGCCATCTCATAGCCAATGGAAAAGGCGATGATGTCAAAATCCTTGATCGGGTCAAACGATTCGAGCGCGTAGAGCGGGATGTTCGCATTTCGCATCTCCTGCTCCATGTCGCCCCAGGGGGCGAAGCAGCGCTCGCACCACACGCCCTCAATATTGTTCATCACACCGTACAGAATGCGCATGCCGAGGTTCGACATGCCGATCTCATACGTGTCGGGAAAGCAGAAGGCGACGCGCGTGTCGACCTTGCTCTTGTCCTTCATGATCGCGTTGAATTCCCCGCCGACATAGCGTGCGGGCTTCTGCACGCGGGGCAAAATGCGTTCCAATCTCTTATCCACAAAAGTTCTCCTCTGAAAGTAAGCAAAAATAAAAAGCCGAAAATGGGCACAAACATCCATTTTCGGCTATTCTACACTTTTATTGCGCGACGCGCAAGTCTCAGTTCTTTGAGCGCGCTTAAAAGCAGTGCCAGTGCGGCAAAAATAACGAGCGCGCCGCCGCGCGTCTGCACATAGAGATACACTACCCCGCCCAGCAGCGCGAGTGAACAGAGAACGCCCGCAAGCGCCGCGACCACGTCGCCCACGAGCGGGCCAAACAACGCCGAGACCGCAAGATTCAGCGCGTGCGAGCCGTCGAGCGGCGGGATAGGCAGCAGGTTGAACGCGCAGAGCAGAATGTGCGCGCCAGCGAAGACGAAGCCCTCCACCCACACATAGTGCAGCGAAAACCACGCCGTCAGAACGCCGCAGACGAGGTTCATGCCGCAGCCCGCGAGCGTGACGACAAGCTCACGCCCGTAAGAGAGCCTTTGCGCTCCGCGCGCGTGCAGCACCGCGCCAAACGCGCTGAGACGCAGCCCCTCGATGGGCACGCGGAATGCCCGCAGCGCCAGAAGATGCCCGCACTCGTGCAGCGCGGCGGCCAGCAAAATCGAGAGCACGATCGTCAGCGGGCTCACGATGGCCGCGAGCAGAATGAGCAGCCAGAAGCTCCACGAAACGTGGAGCCCGCGTTCAGGGAACCACATAGTAAACGGGGTTCAGATACTCTTCCCCGTCGTGCACCTCAAAGTGGAGGTGCGAGCCCGTGGCGTTGCCGGTCGAGCCAACTTTAGCGATCGCATCGCCCTTTTTGACACTCTGTCCCGCGCTCGCGGTGATGGCGCTACAATGGGCGTAGAGCGTTGAAAATCCGCCCTCGTGGTTGACCGTCACATAGTTGCCAAGGATATTGCTCTCCCCCACCGTGCCGACGGTGCCGTCGGCAAAGCAGGCGACGGAGGCGCCCTCCTCGCCCGCGATGTCCATGCCGTAATGGAAGCACTCGCCCGCGCCGTTCGGATCGTCGCGCCAGCCGAACGGCGATGTCACCGTGCCGGACAGCGGCGTCGTGTACGAAAAGCCTAAAATGCGCTGCTCGCCCACGGCGAGTGCGGGCAGCTCCCGCGCGCTCGTGAGGTCGGAGACGTCCTGCTCCGAGACCGTCATGCCGATCAGATTGCCCGAGACCTCCTGCGCCTTGCTCTCGCCGCCAAACACCGCGACATAGGCCTCCGACAGCGAATCGCCCCAGTCCTGCTCGCCGGATGCCGCACGCCCGACCGCGGAAAACGCCGAGATGAAGTCCGCGTCGCGCACCAGCCACTGCCCCAGCGTCCCGCGCAGCGCGCTTAAGTTCCCCGGCATCAGCAGCTTGAGGCCAATGAGCGCCACAAACAGCGCCCCGCAGACGATGAGCTGCACCCAAAGCCGCGGCACTCCCATCTCCTTGCCGCGAGACACGCGCGATGTGCGCGTTCGCGGCGCAACGCGCTTCCCGCTCCCGCTGTATGTTGTCCACTGCCGCCGCTTCTTCATGCCGCCCGCCTCCCGTCCATTTCTGCCATAGCCTATGTGGACGAGGAGAAAAAAATACCTCCGCCATGTAGCGGAGGTACTTGAGGCCATTTTATTCTTCCATTTTATATGCCGCGTAGACGTTTCTTCTTGTAAAGTCAGTTACCTTGCCAAACATGACGTCCGGCAGCTTTGTGACAGCGTCCTCGGCCTTGGCGCTCGCATCGATGAGACCGTTTTCGCGGCAGTAGGACATTGCGCCGTCGTAAGGGCCGGCCTTGCCGGTCTTTCGCAGCTGGGCGACACGGCGGGAGAGGGCCTCGTCGCGCGGCGCGAGCAGCATCGCGAGTTCGCCGACGGTCATTTTATCGTCGAGGCGCAGCTTGTTGTCCGTGAAGACGATGGCTCGCGTCTTTGCAAGCGCGACGAGCTTTTCAAACAGCGGATCGTCGCGCCCGACATCCGTAAACGGGCTCTCCTCCATCAGCTCGCCCACGCTGACAACGCGGTAGCCGTACTCCTTAAGAAGCGCGAGCTGCTTGCCCAGCGCGAACGCGACCGGCGTGCGCTTGGCCATGTTGTAGCCGTCCTTCTGGAAGATGATCTGTCCGCAGAAGAAGTCCGGGTCCTTTTCGAGCGCCTTGCGCATCGGCTCGACCATCGCGTCGATCTCCGCCTGAAGGGCCGCCTCAGGGTCATCATGCGTCGAGGGCAGCCAGCCCGCGCCATCGAACGACGCGGCCATATACTGGTACCCCCATGCGCTCGTAGACGTCGTAACTCGTGAAGCCGCCCGCCATCTTGTCGACATAGTGCGGCGGGCGCGCGAGTGTGAGCGTATAGCCGTAGCACTCACGCATCAGCGTGTCGAGGCGCGTCAGATCCGCGACCGCGGCGTCAAAGCCAGGCAGGTACTCGCGCGCGCCGTAGACAAACGGCTTTTTGCCGAAGATGATGTGGCGGTAGCCGTGGTTTGTGATCTGATGGCCCTCGTCGAGCATGCGGCGGATCAGGCGGTCGTTGTGCACGGCTCCGCCCTTGTCGTCGCAGTGGATATCGGGGTAGTGGTCGAATTTGACGCCGCCCCACGCCGCGCTGCCGAGCTTGCCCGCCTCGTCGGGGTAGTTCTCGCTCGTGTCGCCGATGACGTCGAAGCTGCCCTTTGCGCCGTACTGCGCGAGCGTGTCGAGCAGCACATCCGTCAGCGTTTTGCCCTCAAATCGGTCGGGCGATGCGGGAAGGCCCATCGGGCCGTCGTCGAACGTCATCGCGCAGATACGCTCGCCCGTCTTCACGCGCTCGATGCGGCGCGTGTAGCCGACGTAGTGCTTTTCCGCGGGCGTGATGATCTTCTTGACGATCTTCTTTCCCTTTTTGCCAAGTTTAACGATCCATGACATGCCATCCATCCTCCCTGGTGGTAAAGTCCTGCAAGGCGCATTTTACTGTAAAGAGCATTCCATTTACTCGTCTTTTTACGCCTGCGTTTGTCTTCTCTCTTTTGGTCTTCTGGCTTCTCGCTACGCACATTGCGCGGCCACGGCGGCCTTCGACCTGCTTCGCGCCCCGCAGGAGCGCTGCCTTGACGGCGGAAAGCGACAGCTCGTCCGCTTCCAGCACCGTCACGCCGCCGCCGACCTCTTCTGGCACATGTGCGTCGCTGCCCGCAGTGACGGGCTTTTTCCATTTTTGCGCCAGCTCGCGCGCCATGGCGTTGGCGCTTTTGTTCTTGCGGTCGGCACGGCTGTTCCAAATTTCGACGCCGTCAAGCCGGCTCATCACATCGTCGAGCCGGTTCGCGTCTGTGCTGTGCTCAAAGGGATGCGCGATGACCGCCAGCCCGCCCTGTGCGTGAATGGCCGTGACCGACTCGGAAACTTCCTCGTTCGATGGGTTCTCTCACAAAGAGGCCCAGCAGATGCCCGCGCTCGGTCGAAACCTCGGTCGCGGGGATGACGAGAAAATCGTCGAATTCCGGAACCTCGTCCAGCACGCGGTCGTGGTCGCAGATGGCGACACCGTTCAGCCCGCGCTCGCGCGCAAGCGCAACGATCTCGCTCAGGCTCATGCAGCCGTCGAACGACCGCTCGGAATGAATGTGCAGATCGAGCCGCAGCTCCATGATCCTCTCCCCCTTCTCAGCGCTCAAACAGGCTCTTTTTAAGGTATGCGCGCATGACCTTGCCATCGCCCTTGGCGCTCAAGGCCTCTTTCGCCGTGAAGAAATCGCCGAGACCGCGCAGGCCCTCCTTGACGCGGCCCGCCTTCAGATAGCTCAGTGCAGCGACCGTGTCGTTGAGGAAAAAGCGCATTTTTACACCCGTCCGGTAGTCCTTCGCCGTGTAGGTGACTTGCCCGCCCTGCGCGGTCTGCGCGTAGTGCGCGACGATGGGACTCTGCGCCGCCTCCGTCATCGGGAAACTGCCCCACACGCGGGGGTTGACTTCCAAAATACAGTCCCCTTTGAACTCAACCATGGCAAGGCCTGTAAAGTGAAACGACTTGAGCAGTTCGTAAGCCTCGTCGATCATCTTTTCATCATAAAAGCTCTCGCAGCAGGTCGACGGCCCACCTGTGATCGGATACTCGCGCACGCGACGGTGGCACAGCGCGCCGAGCAGCTCGCTCTCGCGGCCGAGCAGCAGGCTCACGCCCGCGCCCGCGCCCGTGATCTTCTGCTGCACGATGGGGCTCGGGTCGTAGCGCTGCATCTTTTCCATGATGGCGTCGAATTCCGCCTCGTTGTTCGCCACGGCGTAGCGGTCGGCAGCCTTGAGACCGAACTTTTCTCCGCAGTGCGGCTTGACGACGACGGGATAGCTCTCCGGCGTGCCGTCGTACTCGCGCGGCACAGGAATGCCAAGCTCCAGCGCGCGCTGATGCACGCTCTCCTTGTCGTTGAGCGCGTCGAGCGTCTCCTTCGGCGCGATGAGGAAGTTCGCCAGCGCGGCAAATTCCTCCCGACGGGCGGCGACGGTGTTGAGCGTCACCGCGCCGACGCAAAATAGCACCGGATGCTCATACTCTTTGAGTACGCTCAGCAGCTTTTCGGCGTAATCCGCATCCGCGCACGCGCCGTCGATCCAGCGGAAATCATCGCAGGACTTCGACACCGACACTGCGGGTGCACTCTTGACGTCCGCCCTTGTCTGCGTCACGACCACGCGGTAGCCCGCGCGGTGCAGCGCACGCACCGCCGCGATGGACGAGCGGTATTTTCCATCCGTCACAAGCGCTGTTTTCATCTTATCATCACCGCCGTTTTCTTTTGTTCTGCCTGCCATGATACCAAACTCCCCCGCAAATTGCAAGAGCGCATGATCCATCGCCTGTATTTCATAGAATACAGTTTATCATTGAAAAAAGCGATGAAACGCCTTGCTTTTTTCGTCCTCTCATATTATTCTTTTCAAAGTAGAACGACATTCCGGAGGAAACCCGTCTTATGAACGATATCAGCCTCAAGCAGCTTGAAATTTTTGTCGCCGTTGTGGAATACGGCGGCTTCACCCGTGCGGCGGAGGAGCTGTTCTTCAACCAGTCCACCGTGAGCGCGCACATTTCGCTTTTGGAGCAGGCGCTCGGCAAGGAGCTGTTCGTGCGCTCCAACCGCCGCCATGTTCGCTTGACGAAGGAGGGCGAACAGGTCTACCCCATCGCAAGGCGCATTCTGAATGACTGCGCCGCGCTGCGCACGCTGTTTTCCGACGCTGACAGCACTCCCGTGGTCGCGCTCGGCGCGTCCACCGTGCCAGGGCAATATCTGGTGCCGGGCTACCTCGCCGCGTTTTTGAAGCGCGAGCCGGAGTTCCGCTACTCTCTGCGCCGCGGCGACAGCGAGCAGGTGCACCGGATGCTGAAATCCGGCCAGATCGCCGTCGGCTTTGTCGGCGCGGTCAGTGAGCCGGAAAATGTCGACTACTTCCCTCTCTACGACGACAGGCTCGTGCTCGCCGCGCCGAACAACGAGCACTACCGCATGCTCAGAGAGCGCGGCGTCTACGGCCGCGAGCTGCTGCTCGAAGAGCCGTTCGTCTCGCGCGAAGAGGGCTCTGGCACGGACGCGAGCCTGCAAAACTATCTGCGCACGCTCGGCCTCTCCCACGATATGCTGCATGTCGTGGCACGCGTGGACGATCCCGAGGCCATCAAGCAGATGGTCTCCGGCGGCGTGGGCGTTGCCGTGCTCTCGGCGCTCGCCGTGGAGCAGGAGGTTCAAAACGGCACGCTGCTCGCCTTCGAGATGGACAAAAGCGCGCTCAAGCGCACGATCTATCTCATCACGCTCAAATCGCAGCAGCTCTCCCGCATGGAGCAAAAGCTCGTCGACTTTTTGAAAAGCCCGCACCGCAGGAAGCGCGCCGAAGCGCAGAACTAAGTCAAAAAAAAGGCACGGCTAAAGCCGTGCCTTTCATTTTGTCTTTTACTTCTTCAGAAAGCCGAACAGGCCGTGCTTTTCATACGGCTTGCTCGTCATGGAGACGAAGTCATAGCCGGTCTTGGTGATGGCCTCGCGCAGCTTCGCCTCGTCGATGGGCTCTTCGCTGATGATGTCCGCTTCGCCCTTGGACTGGGAGGCGGAGACTTTCTTCACGGAGAACGCGTTGCGGATGGCGTCGTTGATGTGCGATTCGCACATGCCGCACATCATGCCGTCGATCTTCACTTTGGTTTCGTACATGTTAAGATCATTTCCTTTCATACGGCGCAGGAGACGCGGGTGGATAAGTCCCGCGTCTCCTGTGCTATTTAATGCTGCTTACTGTGACAGGTGCCGTGCATAGCGCAGTGTGCACAGTTACAGCCACAGGAGTTTCTTCCCCTCTTTCTCTGCCGGATAAGATAGGTGGAGATAGCAATGATTATGGCAAGCAGGATAGCAGAGACGATGATCGTCGACAGGTTTGCGGTAACCCAGTTCAACATGGAAATCACTCCTTTCGCAGGGTATCGGTGTTAAGGGATCAGTGCTTATCGCTCAGCTTGGTAGCTTCCTTGTAGGGCTTGAAGAGCATGTAGATCATACCGGCGAGGACAACGATGGCCGCGATCAGTCCGATGACGTTCAGGCTGCCGGTGAAGGCGTTGCCGAACTGGTTGATCATCAGGGCAATGAGGTAAGCAAAGCCGCACTGATAGCCGATGGCGAACCATGTCCACTTCGCGTTGTTCATCTCGCGCTTGATCGCGCCGATGGCCGCGAAGCACGGAGCGCACAGCAGGTTGAACACCAGGAAGGAATAACCGGTGATGCCGGTGAAGGCCGCCGCGATATTCTGGTAAACGGTCAGCTCACCGCCGCCGTAGAGGATACCGAGCGTACCGACGATGTTCTCCTTGGCGACAAGGCCAGTGATGGAGGCGACGGTCGCCTGCCAGTTGCCCCAGCCGAGCGGGATGAAGATCCAGGCGATCAGGTTGCCGATCTTAGCAAGGATAGAGGAGTCGATCTGGTCCTCAGAGAGCATCTGGAACGTGCCGTCGACCCAGCCAAAGTAGGTGGTGAACCACACGAAGATAGTGGAAAGCAGGATGATGGTACCGGCCTTCTTGATGAACGACCAGCCGCGCTCCCACATGCTGCGCAGCACGTTGCCGAGGGTCGGCCAGTGGTAGGCAGGCAGCTCCATGACGAACGGAGCGGGATCACCGGAGAACATCTTGGTCTTCTTCAGCATGATACCGGAGATGATGATGGCTGCCATACCGATGAAGTAAGCGGAGGTGGAGACCCAGGCACTGCCGCCGAAGAGGGCGCCGGCGATCATGCCGATGAACGGAACCTTGGCGCCGCAGGGGATGAACGTGGTGGTCATGATCGTCATACGGCGGTCACGCTCGTTTTCGATGGTACGGGAGGCCATGATGCCCGGAACGCCGCAGCCCACACCGATGAGCATGGGGATGAAGGACTTGCCGGAAAGGCCGAACTTGCGGAAGATACGGTCGAGCACGAAGGCGATACGGGCCATGTAGCCGCAGGCCTCAAGGAAGGCGAGCATCAGGAACAGGACCAGCATCTGCGGCACGAAGCCGAGCACTGCGCCGACACCGGCGACGATACCGTCGAGGATCAGGCCGTTGAGCCAGTCAGCCGTACCGGCAGCGTCAAGCGCATCGCCGATCAGAACGGGCACGCCCAGGACCCATACGCCATAGTCTGCCGGGTCGGGCTCGTCAAAGCCATTCTCTTCGAAGTAGCTGACAGCATCCACATAGGTCATGCCGACGGTGGAATCTTCGTCCGCATCATCGGGGATGGCGTCATAGTAGGCGGTCATTTCGTTGATGGCGAGCGTCTCTTCATCTTCCACGTCAACGGTGGCGGTGTCTTCGGTGGGCTGGAATGCCTTGAGCTCTTCGAGCGCCGCGTCGGCGTCGAAGCTCTCGTCTTCCATGTCGAGGCCGACGAACGCGTCAGCCGCTTCGGTCGCGGCGGTGTAATCGTCGCTTGCTTCGCCATAGGCGGCGGAGCCAATGCCCAGCAGGTGCCAGCCGTCGCCGAACAGGCCGTCGTTTGCCCAGTCGGTCGCGGGCGCGCCCACGCCGACCATAGCGACCCAGTACACAAGGAACATCACGACCGCGAAGATGGGCAGGCCCAGCCAGCGGTTGGTAACGACCTTATCGATCTTATCGGAGGCGGAGAGCTTTTCCGTGCTCTTTTTCTTGTAGCAGCCCTTGATGAGCTGTGCGATGTAGATGTAGCGCTCGTTGGTGATGATGCTCTCGGCGTCGTCGTCGAGCTCGGTCTCCGCCGCCTTGATGTCCTCTTCGATGTGGTTCATCGTCTCGGTGGGGATGCTGAGCTTTGCGAGCACCTTGTCGTCGCGCTCAAAGATCTTGATCGCGTACCAGCGCTGCTGCTCTTCCGGCATGGAGTGCACGGCCGCCTCTTCGATGTGGGCGATGGCGTGCTCGACAGGGCCGGAGAAGGTGTGCATCGGGACGGTCTTGGTGCCCTTGGCGGCGCGGATGGCAGCCTCGGCAGCGTCCATGACGCCGTCGCCCTTGAGTGCGGAGATCTCGATGATCTCGCAGCCAAGCTCACGGGAGAGCTCCTTGACGTTGATCTCATCACCGTTCTTGCGGACGATATCCATCATGTTGATGGCGATGACCACGGGGATGCCGAGCTCAGTGAGCTGGGTGGTGAGATACAGGTTACGCTCGAGGTTCGTGCCGTCGATGATGTTCAGGATCGCGTCGGGACGCTCGGTGATGAGGTAGTTACGGGCGACGACTTCCTCCAGCGTGTAGGGGGACAGGGAGTAAATACCGGGAAGGTCCATGATGACCACGTCATCGTGCTTCTTGAGCTTACCTTCCTTCTTTTCCACGGTGACGCCGGGCCAGTTGCCGACAAACTGATTCGAACCGGTCAGGGACGTTAAACAGCGTCGTCTTACCGCAGTTGGGGTTGCCCGCGAGGGCAATTTTGATCTGCTTTTCCATGTTTCTTACTGCTCCTTCTTGTTAAGTTTCCTTAACTTATGTAGAAATAAATTATTCAACTTCGATCATTTCGGTGTCCGCCTTACGCAGCGACAGCTCGTAGCCGCGCACGGTGACTTCCATCGGGTCGCCCAGCGGCGCTACTTGCGCACGAACACCTCAGTGCCTTTGGTGATGCCCATATCCATGATACGGCGCTTGACGGGGCCCTCGCCATGGAGCTTGACGACTTTGACGGTCTCGCCAATTTTGATTTCACGCAGAGTTTTCATAATCTCTCTCCTTTTATTTGAAAAATTGCTCAAACCATGATTTTTCTTGCCATTTCTTCACTGATGGCAACGCGGGCTTCCTTGACCTTGACGATCACGTTCCCGCCGAGCGACGACACGATACTCACCGTGCCCCCTGGCCACAAAGCCGAGATCTTTCGAGATGCTTTTTGACTTCAGCACTCCCGCCGACTTTGAGGATGGTATTTTCTTCTCCGGCATTCGCCAGTGTAAGCGGCATCATTATTTATCCCTCCGCATGCTGTTGGTCTGGCACTTTTCTCATCGCGGCGATCCGCAATTCGCCATCTCAAAGTTAGTGTCATTTAACTTTCGCCCGTAAGTTTAATCTCTCTAACCTATTTTGTCAAGAGGTTTTGTGAACATTTTTTAATGCTTGCATTTTTTGTTAGAGCATGTTAATCTGTGATTGACCTTTAACAATGAAGTTGGTGAAACCGCACATGAAAATCCAAAAGGCATCTGAAGATTATCTCGAATCCATGCTGATGATGAAAGAGCAGCACGGCTATATCCGCTCGGTCGACGTGGCCGACCATCTGGGCGTGACGAAGCCCAGCGTCACCTACGCGACCAAGCGGCTGCGCGAAAACGGATATATCGAGATGGACCGCGACGGCCTCATCACGCTGACAGACCGCGGCATGGCGATCGCAGCAAAGATGCTCGACCGCCACCACACGCTCACAAAATTTCTCATCGCCCTCGGCGTGGACGAAAAGACCGCTGAGGAGGATGCGTGCAAGATCGAGCACGACATCAGCCAGCAGACATACGACGCGATCTGCGAGCACGCAAGGCAGCACCTTTAAATGCAGGATCAACGGCCCCGTACCGAAAAGGTGCGGGGCCGTTTTCTTATATTTATAATATAATTTTGTCGATATCTTCCCTTTTTCTCCCGCCGCGCAGGAACAAATCATCCGGTTTTTCCGTCAAAAAGGAAAAATAAAAAAATTTTACGGTTTCGTGAAGCATTTTGCCGGAAATTGCGTCTATTCAAGTAGAAACACTTTTTCACGAGGAAATGAGGCGCTGCACGATGGAAGACGCGCAGATCATCGAACTGTTCTTTGCGCGCTCGGAGGATGCCATCAGCGAGCTGGACAAGAAATACGGCAAGCTCTGCCACAAGCTCGCGGACAACATCCTTGCAAGCGCGCAGGATGCGGAGGAGTGCGTGAACGATGCGTACTTAAGCACCTGGAACGCGATCCCGCCGCAGCGTCCGGAATCGCTTCCGGCGTTTGTCGGCACGCTCGTCCGCCGCTGTTCGATCACGCGCTATCGTGCCAACACGGCAATGAAACGAAACAGCCATTACGATATGTGCATGGAGGAGCTTGAAACGTTCCTCGCTTCGCCCCAGCAGGCGGCGGAGGAGCACTATGCGGCCAGAGAGCTCGCCGCCGCGATCGAGCGCTTTCTTGACACGCAGAGCAAGGAAAACCGTGTGCTCTTCATGCGCCGCTACTGGTACGCCGACAGCTTTGCCGAGATCGGCAAGCTCCTCGGCATCACCGAGGGCAACGCCCGATTGCGCCTGACGCGTATGCGCAAGCAGCTCAAGACCTATCTGACCGAACAGGAGGTGCTGGTATGACGCCCGAGCTTTTTTCCGACGCCATGAACGAGATCGGCGCGAAATACGTCGAAGAGGCCCTGACCTACAAGCGCCCCGCGCAGCGGAGCTTCTGGAGCAAGCTCGCCAAGCGCGCGGCCATGGTCGCTCTGGTCGCTCTGCTCGCGCTCAGCGGCTTTGCCGCCGCCAGTCCCGCCGCGCGGGCCGCTATGATCCACTGGGTGGAAACGTGGACGGGCTCGCAGGTCTCCTATGAATACGCGGGCGACGCCCCACCGGCGAGCTGCCGTTCTACGCGATCACCGCCCTGCCGGATGGCTACACGCTGGACGAAGATATGAGCTACGAGGACTCCGGCTTCCGCCAGCTCTGCTATCGGAGCGGCGACGACCTCATCCTTTTCAGCTATATCTACATGCAGGACGATTCGTTCAGCTATTACGACATGGGCGAGGACACCGAGATTTCCGAGGTCACCGTCAACGGCTGCAAGGGCAAGTTCTTCCTTGCGAGTGATCCGTCGCTGTGGAGCACGCTCGAGTGGATCGACGAGGAGAGCAATCTCCACTTCTCGCTCGATGCCAGCGGCGATGAAGCCGTCCTGCGCGCTCTGGCCGAGAGCGTGGCGGTCACGGAGAAGACCGTCGATCTTTCCGACGGCGATGAAGACGAGAATATTCTCACCTTTGATGGCATAGAAGGGGAAAAGCTCCCCGACGAGGAGGCGAAACCGTGAACGATTATCTTGTGTGGGTGGATACCTCCACTAAAATCGCCTCGTTCCATGAGGTCGAGGCAAGCGACCTGCTGCACTTTGAGCAGTACGAAAACTTTATGAACTACCTTGCCTCCCTTACCGCGCAGGGATACCGCTTCCAGTGAGCGTGACCGTATTTCAAATTGAGAGAGCAATAAAAAGCGAGAGAACAAGAGAGGAGAACCGCCATGATGGAAAATAATTCGACACCAAGCCCCGAGCCCGTCCCCGAAGCCTCCCCCATCACCGTTCCCGTCCCCGCAGAAAGCGCTGTCACTCCCCCACCCGCGCCACCGGTCATCCCCCTGTGCGAGAGGCCAAACGCGCCGCTGCTGCACAAGGGGTTCCAGAACCTCTTCCGCCTCGGCATCGCCAATATCGTCATCAATCTTTTGAACAACACCTTCAAGCTCGGCGACAAGATCCCGGCGCTCGGCATCGTGCTGAGTGCGATGTCGTTTGCGGTCAGCGTTCTCGCGCTCGTTGTGCTCTGGAAGCTGAGCGCGGCCGTCCCCCGCTTCCGCAAGGCCGTGTACTTTAATCTTCTGCCGCTGATCGCGCTGCCGTTCGTTGCGCTTCTCGATGCGCCAAGCGTACAGGAGTGGATAACGGCATCGGACGTCTCCGCGATTCTGGTCGTTCTGATCATTCTGCTGGGATTGATCTTCCTGTTTGCCACACTTGCGGCGTACCACCAGCTCACCGCCTGCGCCGAAGCGTTTGACGGCGCAGACGACGCGATGGCGGCAAAATGGCGTTCACTCTGCACCTGGCAGGTCGTGATCATCGGCTGCTTCGGTGCATTCCTTACCCTGCTCCTGCTTTTGGGTCTGTCATCTGCTTCCTTCTTCTACTTCTACAACGGCGGCATGATCGTCCTGCTCCTGTTCATTCTCGCCATTGCCATCGCTCTGGGCGTGGTCAAGATCATAGAGCTCGTGTACCTCAACCGCAGCGCCAAGCTGTACGAGTAAACGTCAACCATCACAAAACGGAAAGGAGTATGTTATGTCTACCATCAACAAGACTTTTCTGCGCGTCCTGCTTGCCATCGCCTGCTGCATCGCGCTCGCGTTCAGTCTGCTGCCGCAGGCCGATGCCGCAATGCGCGCCAACGTCGTCACTGCCAAGGTGACGCTCAACGGGCAGGTCATCGACAACAAAAACGCCAAGTATCCCCTGCTGTCCTACAGCAACATCACCTACTTTCCCATGACCTATCACCTCAGCCGCTTCATGGGCGTGGAGACCGACTGGAACAATGCATCTAAGTCGCTCAATATCACCGCCGGCGGCGCGCAGAGCGCTTACGTTGCCGAACCCGGCAAAGCGCCCAGAGGCAGCGTCTCCGTCACGCTGCCAAGCTACCGGATCAGCGTCAACGGCGCGCTGATCGACAACAAGGAGGCGACCTATCCGATCTTCAATTACAACGGCGTAACGTACTTCCCGCTCACGTTCCGCTACGCGTACGAGTCCTTTGGTTGGGGTCTTACCAGTGGGACGCGGAGAACGGACTGCGCATCGACACGACCTCTGCCCCGCCCATGTGCCGACCGAGCCGAACACTGGCAACGCCGCGCTCGACAAGGCACTCACGGATCCGTCAACAGCAAATACGCCACGGGCGGCAAATACCACGGCATGCTTGAAGGCGGCGGCAAGAAGACAGGTTTCGACGCCACGCTCGACGTCAGCAGCACACCGGATGTCACCACCGTGAAATTTACTGCCGAGCCGTTCCCGTTCTTTGATAACGGTGTCAGTTATTTTGCAAATTACTATGCTGTCAAGGGCGGTTTTGCAAGCGATGAACAGATTGGCATCTCTGGCAACAGCCCGGAACTAGGTGATGTTGGCTATCCGATTTATGCCGAGGTGGATGTATGGGCGGAGAATAGCTACATCGGCAAATGCTTCCTTGACTGCCAGTTCACAGGTGCGCGCAGCAAGCACATCACGGATTTCAAGCGCACCGCCGCTGTGGGCAGTGCGGAAACCTGGACGCTGCATGTCTCCTATGCGGAGGACAGCTTCACCGGCTACACCGCCGAGCTCAGCGTCGACACGGCGAAAAGCATCGTAACGCAGATCGTGATTCGCACCGCAAATTATACGCTGACGATGACACCCGCGTAAGGAGGCATCGATGTTTTACGGAAGCTGCGCTGTAAAAGTGTCTTGAGGCGAAATACCATAACAAGATCGGGAGGGACATATGAAGGAGTATTCGGTGTGGATAGATGAGGCGGCGAAAATCGTCTCATTTCACGAGGTAGATAATAGTGAGCTTATCTATTTTGATCAGCGCGAAATATACCTGGCCTACCTCAGTGCGCTGACCACGCAGGGCTACCGGTTCCAGTAAGCCCTTTAGCTCATGCTATTTTGAAAGCAGAGATTATATGGAGATTGCAAATGAAACATTACCTAAAAGCATTGAAGCAAAAGAATTCTCTGCTCTTTTCTGTAGGGATCGTCATGCTTCTGGTACTCACATTGTGTTTGAGTGGATGTTCGGGAAAAAACGAAGTACAAGACCAAACAAACGGAGCGGATACCATCCCAAATCAGTCTGCATCGGCAGAGGAACCATCCTCAATTCTCTATGTGAATAATCAGCTGGGTTTTTCTATGGAGATGCCGCTGAATTGGATGGGGCAAGTTGAAGTTGAAGAAGAATATGGCCTTCACCACCAAAACGGGGGAAATTGTATCACCTTTTATCACAAGCCAACCCATGATAACGGCGAGGGCGGCATTCTTTTCTTTATTGACTGCTACCCCGGCGAATGGAGCGAGGACAACCCGCCGGTCATTGCAGGGCACAGCGTTGTCGTCGCGCAAACGGAAAACTATACCTATCTGCTCAGAACACCGAGTGATGTCGAATATAGCGAATCAGATCCTATGCTGGCAGAAGCCTATCAGTCTCTTATTGCACAGCAAGACTTTATTATCTCCCATATCTATGCAACCGGTTAGACCGTGATCTCGCCGAACGAGTAAGCGAATATTAAACGAAGTTCTTGCCATATCGATTCCAGTAAGCCTTTTCAGTTCGCAGCGTTACAATAAGTTAGGAGGAACGAACATGAAGTATCCTGTGATATTCAAAACCTTTTCCGTGCTTTTCTCATTGCAGTCAGATGAACGATGGATCGTCCCCATCTTTGGGGGAACGATCATCCTACTGCTTGCGTTTTCTGCGTGGCGGCTGTATACGGAGAAAAAGGACAAGTGGCGTTACCGCAGAATGATGCTGCTTTCGCTGATCCTATGGGGAGTTGGAGAACTTCTGTGGCAGGTCAATGTGTCGCAGATAATGATAATTTCCTCGATTTTAGCCTTTGCTTCGATGTGGCTGTTTATATGTCAAACGGTGGTGTATGTCGTATATAAGGGGTATGAGGTATTAAAGCAGTTACCCGCGAAAAAGCTACAGAGAGGAGATACTACGTGAAAGCTCAAAGAGGAAAAATCATCCTTCTGTGTCTTTGCCTTATTTTTGCAATGCTGATCATATCGGGAAAGGCCTCCAAACTTGGAACCTACCTGTATGTCCGATGCAACTATACGCATCTTGAAGAATTCGCTGCAGAAGTTATTCAGACAGGGGCTATCCCTGATGACCGATACAAGAGGAGAGATGTTCGTTATTATCCTGAATGCGGGATGATTGAGTTTTCCACATTCAGCAGCGGATTCGGTTCAGAAACCGTCTATGAAGGCTTTTATTACTCCGATGAGGATGTTCCGTTCGGGTTCCAGGGGACAAGCATGAGCTTTCAATCTGACGGCGGCGGTTGGAGCTGGCATGAATCCGATGGAGATAACTTCGAGTACACGGAAAAGATCCTCGGGAAATGGTACTGGTATCGTATGCATTTTTGAAAAGCAGTTTGTGTAAGAATAAAAGGAGAAAATAAAATGCTCAGAAAATGTTTGACGATGTTTTTAGTGGCTGCATTGACCGCCTCTTTATCCATCTGTGCATCTGCGGCAAACAATCAAGTTGCTGTTTCCATTCCAAGCTTTTCCGTATCACTGAACGAGCTGAAATTTGACAATAATGATCAGGCAAAGTACCCCTTATTGGTATATCGGGATATCACTTACTTCCCGATGACGTATTATCAGTCACAGCTGCTGAACCTGAGCACTGCATGGACTGCTGAAGGCGGTCTTGTGATTGAAAAGGAAGATCCTGAAACGCCAAAGTTGTTCTCATATGAGTCTGTTTCCTCACAAAAGAATAGCAAAAAACAGAATGCAGCTATCATCGACTCAAAAGTTACGGTCAATGGAAAGGTCATTGACAACAAGACCGAAATGTATCCTCTTTTGCTCTTCCGCGATATTACCTATTTCCCGTTGACATGGAGATTCGCTGTAGAAGAATTCGGATGGAACTATTCTTTTGACAACAAAGCAGGGCTTCGTATCACAGCAGACAATCTTTTCTATACGACGAACGGCGATTCACTCATAAAGAATTCGGGTGAATTTGTATCGGTCGATAATGAAACACATTACATCAAGGGTAATTTGAGAGTTTATATCAAGACTGAGACGAACAGATTAGGGCCTGTTCCGCGGAATCTTCATATCATAAATAATGGCGTTGAGACGACGCCGGAAGGATACTTCGGCTACTACCAGAAAAATGGCCCTCTTTTTAGCATTGACGGTAGTCGTATCAGGACGACGTATTATACGGATCCTGATGCAAGAGACCCGAAGGGCTGTAGCGTGAACATAGAAACAGGTCAGATAGAGACGTACGGAGCCGACCTAAATGCGTCATAAATTTTTAGGAGGCAACGTGAGACTACTTTTCTACCCATGAGAACGGTAACGATGTCCTACAAAAGTGCAGATACCACAAGTAACGACCGTATGCCGTCTCTGTAGTATCAAAGGCGGCGATAAGCACGATTGCTTACCGCCGCCTAATTTAATGCCGCTATTATTCCTTTGTGAGCTCGTCGGCATCCTTACAGAGCCGTATGTATTTGGCCGCTTCCTCTGCGCTCATCCCTGCAAAGAACGCCTTGACGCAGGATGGAACATCACCCTTTGGCACTACTCCGATCAAAGCATCTACACTGATCTCCAAAGAGCGTGCAAAATGCGCAACCGTGTCCAGCTTCGGATTGGTCTTTCCGCGCTCCAGGTCGGAAATGCTGCGATCCGTCGTCCCGAGCTTTTCGGCCAGTTCAACTTGTGTCAGACCAAGCTCATGCCGTGCCCTGTTCAGGGCAACTCCAAAAAGATTGCAAATATCGTGCATACCTTCACCCTTCCTATTGTTTTCATTCTAATTGGAACCACGCTTCTGATGAATGCTGTTGAGCTTCAAGATATTAGAATCGTGGTTCTAATCACTCGTAGAAATAGCGAGGTATTATTATGGACAAAGGGAAACCTCGGGAGGTTCCGTAAAAAAAGGACCCGGCGTTTGGAGTCCTATATGGCTTTTCAGTCTGGAAGGATGCGCCGGGTAAAGGGGACAAATACGAAGAAGAATTAGAAGTAAAGCTCTATTCTTGCGAAGTATATTTCGCCTGCACGGCGATTCATCATTTTATCGATAAAAAGGCAAGCGTACAGCCGCAGCTGTACGCTTGCACTTTTCTTATCCAACGGCGATCACGTCCTGACTGCCGCTGCCGAGATCCACCGTTTCTGAAATTTTGTCCATTTCAAAATTTTCAGAACACGGAGGACTTAAATATGAAGAAGCGAGATGCATACCATCCCGACTACTTGACCATGTATCCCTGCCTGAAGGAGCGCCCGGACATTTTGAAGTTCCTGAAGCAATGCGACCGAAAGCAGGAGTATCTGGAGTACGATTTGAAGGTAAATCGCACTCGAACGAACAAAAGGACAATGGAAACCGTGATCTGGCCGCAGAGAGAGCTTTCCTACGAACACCTCTTAGAGGAGCACCAATTTGCTCAACAGGAGCCTTCTCCGGAGGAGACCTTGCTTCATGAAATCGAGTTGGAAAATCTGCGCTGCGCGGTAGAACGACTGCCAAACGATGAGAGGCTTCTCCTTCATTTGCGGTACTGGTGCGATTTCAGCCAGGCGGAAATCGCCCGACACCTTGGCGTAACGCAGCAGAGCGTCAGCTATCAGGAGCGGTGTATTCTGAGGAAATTAAAAAAACTTCTGAAGAATTGAAAATTCTTTTTGTAGAAATGCGTCTGTGGCGGGTACTTAAGTGAAGGGATCAAATACTCTTCTCCCTGCCGGTCAAAGCGGCAGGTTTTGCTCTTTGAAAAATGCCGAGACCATGCGGCCATATCCGGCGACGAATAACGTCGGCTGACGGTCCCCTGACGAGGGGGAGCAGCGATGCGGCGGGTGCGCGAAGACCACCTGCATCGGACAAGCCTCCGATGTCAATGAACGGCCTTTTAAGGTGCCAAGCGAAACTCACCCAGCCAAAAGCAGGCGTGGCAGCCTGTTTTGCAATGATCCCGTCAGCCCTGAACAAACAGCCTGTCCAGCCACAGTCTCAAGCAATGGGGGCAGCTCGGAGAGATCCTCGGAGGGGTGAGATTCCCGTTGGGCGCTGCCAAGCGCCGGTTCGTTCAGCCGCCCGACAGTCCGGGAAGTAGTGTCGAATAGGACTGAGCAAAGACAAATTTCAGAAACGGCGAGGGCCGCTCCATATCCGGTTATAGCAGTATGCTTCCAACCAAGACAGGAGCGGCCCTCTGTTCTTTCCTCCCTTAATGTGCTATATTTTTTTAAATAGATCTTATTTTGCGAGGGGGAGGTTATTCAGTGAGAAACTACAGTTTAAACCCTACGGAGGAAAACGCGTATAAACTACTGCGGGAAAATCCTATACAACGAAATGAATATGTGTTCCAATTTGTCCGGCTGTTGACACATATGGAGGATAATTGCTATTCCGTTGCGCTGAATGGGGATTGGGGCAGCGGTAAGACCTTTTTTGTGAAACAGGTCAAGTTGATCTTGGATGCGCACAATCCGCAATTTCGTATGGAAGATGAAACTCGCAGAGAAATTCGGACATTGTATAAAGCAGACGAAAAGCCAAACTCCTATGCTACCGTATATTATGATGCATGGACCTATGACAACCATGACGATCCGATTTTGTCGCTGGTTTATGCTGCCAGTCAAAGTGGGCAGAAAGCTGATTTAAGCGATAGTCCATCTCATGTACTCGAAGCAGCTGCCGCCGTTTTTGATGCGTTTACAGGGAAGAATTTAACCTCCCTAGTCAAAGGCCTTGGAAAGGTGGAAATCAAGGATCGCCTTTCAGAGATCAGGGATACAGAAGAACTGAAAAGCAAAATACATGAGTTTATCGACACGCTCACCGCAGAAAAGGCAAACCGGTTAGTGTTTTTTATTGATGAGCTGGACCGATGCAAACCCGACTATGCGATACGCTTTTTGGAGCGTATCAAGCATTATTTCGACGATGAGCGTATCACCTTTGTATTTTCAGTAAGCCTTACGCAACTGCAATGGACGATACGGAATTATTATGGCAATGGATTTGATGCTACAAAATATTTGGACAAGTTTTTTGACCTTCGTGTTTCAATTCCAAATGCCGACTACGAAAGATTCCTTCGAGATCGACTGGAGATTGGCTCGGATGAAACCGCAGGCATTGTTTGCCATGAGGTTGTACGGCAGTTTAACTTTTCGCTTCGGCAAGCTGAGCGATATGCACGGCTGATAAAAATTGCTGAACCACAATTTGATTGGCTGCGTAGGAGCACAAGTTTTGACCTTGATAGAGCCTTTACGGCAAGTTATATTATTCCAATCATCATAGGACTTCAGATGTATGATTTGGATATGTACCACCGATTCGTAACAGGAAACGACTCCACCCCAATGAAAAAAATCCTTATGGGAATAGGCATACTTGAATGTACTCCGTTCTTAGCCAGGGAAGAATCTCTCATCCATAATGGTGAAGATATCGAGATACGCGATGAATCGGGCGTAAACCTTGTGAAAGTTGCAGATAGACTGGAGGAAATCTATCAGGCAATATTCGGAAGAAAAGATGTCTTTGGAGATCGAACAAAGTATATAGGAATGATGCGATTTACAGACAGAACAAGATCATATGTCGAGGGCATCACAGCAATGCTTTTCCCTGGTGCGAATTATAACTAAAAGACACATAACGAGAACTCCCAAACTCGCTTGTAAAGTGAGCTTGGGAGTTCTTGCTATAACTTAAGTTGGGTCACAAAAGAAGTGTGATACACTTTCAGCAAAGGTAAAATCTATCGTTTTATCTCTGAGCCAGCAAATGTGTTTTCAGCAGCGCGTTTTGCAGCGCTCTATGATCCTCATGCGACTGCCACCAGCAGGGCTGGAGGAAGTCCAGCGCCTTTTCTGCCCACCGGTAATCCTCGCGCCGAAGGTCACCCCTCGCGGCGCTGCGCTGGAATTTTCGATTCTGCTCCCGTACGGCGCGATCAACGCTGTCGCGGTTTAGGTATAAATCCAAAAAGCCGCACACGATCGCGGCCTCCTCTGTCGTATAAAACATTCTTCCTCCTCCAATCACAAACGCGTTCCATTGTAGCATGACGTACGCACTTTTGAAACTGACTGTTTCCACAAGATTCCTCGCAAAAGTTTTATACAAACAGTTGTTCGATTTATAGCGTTATGATATACTGGTAGACACTAAAAGCGAGGAGGTGCACCATGCGGCGGACATATATCGCCATTGACTTAAAATCGTATTATGCGTCTGTCGAGTGCATGGAGCGCAGCCTTGACCCGATGACGACCAATCTGGTCGTAGCAGATCTTAGCCGCACGGAGAAAACCATTTGTCTCGCGGTATCGCCTTCTCTGAAGGCATACGGTATTTCCGGCAGAGCGCGGCTCTTTGAAGTGGTTGAGCGCATCAAGGAAGTCAACGCCGAACGGCGGCGCAAAGCAGGCGGCAATCTTTTTGAAAAGAGCTGCGACGCTAATGAACTGGCGGCTGACCCGTCGCGCGCGGTGGGTTATCTTGTCGCGCCGCCACAGATGGCGAAATACATTCAGATCAGCACGCAGATCTACAATGTCTATCTCAAATACATCGCACCCGAGGACATCCACGTCTACTCCATCGATGAAGTGATGATGGATGTGACGAACTATCTGCAAACTTACCACATGACTGCCCGTGAGTTGGCAAAGGTTATGATCCTCGATGTGCTGCACACCACGGGCATCACGGCCACGGCGGGCGTCGGAACGAATCTCTACCTCTGCAAGGTCGCCATGGACATCATGGCAAAGCATGTCGCGCCGGATGAAAATGGCGTCCGCATCGCGGAGCTTGACGAAATGAGCTACCGCAGGCAGCTCTGGGCGCACCGTCCGCTGACGGACTTTTGGCGCGTCGGAAGGGGTTACGCCAAAAAGCTCGAGGCCATCGGTATCTACACCATGGGCGACATTGCAAAATGCTCCATCGGCAAGCCGAGCGAATACTACAACGCAGAGCTGCTCTACCAGATGTTCGGCATCAACGCAGAGCTGCTCATCGACCACGCCTGGGGCTGGGAGCCGTGCCGGATGCAGGATATCAAGGCATACCGGCCGGAAACGAACAGTATCTGCTCCGGACAGGTCTTGCAATGCCCCTATTCCTTTGAGAAAGCACGGCTGGTGGTGCGCGAAATGGCAGAGGCTGTCGCAATGGACCTGCTTGAAAAACGCCTCGTGACCGACCAGCTCACGCTGACGGTCGGCTACGACATTGAAAACACCGCAGGCGGCAATTTCCGCGGCGAGATCGTGACGGACCGCTACGGCAGGAAAATCCCCAAGCATGCACACGGTACAGCGAATTTACCGCGCAAGACGTCCTCTGCGCGCAGCATCATGGATGCCGTTCTCAGCATTTATGACGAAAAGGTCAACCCCAAGCTGTCCGTCCGCAGGATCACCATCACGGCGAACAAGATCGTGAGCGAGGACGATGTCCCGCAGGAAGCCGAAGTGCCGGTGCAGTTCAACCTGTTCGACGATATCGCGGCGCAGGAACAGCAGCACAAGGACGAGGAAATCAGATTGGAACGCGAGCGCAAAATACAGGAAGCGATGCTGGGCATCAAGAAGAAGTTCGGCAAGAACGCCATTTTGAACGGTGGGAGCTATTTAGACGGCGCGACCGCCCGAGAGCGCAACGGCCAGATCGGAGGGCACAAGGCATGAGCGGCAAATACGACGATATCATTGACCTCCCGCATCCGACCTCGCAGAACCATCCGCGCATGTCGCTGCACGACCGCGCGGCGCAGTTTTCCCCCTTTGCAGCCCTGACCGGCCACCACGCCGCCATCACGGAAACAGGTCGGCTGACGGACCGGCGCATCGAGCTCGACGAGAGCGAGATTGCGCGCGTCGACGCGGAGCTGCAGCATCTTCAAGAACTGCTCCCGGAGAGGCCAACGGTGTCCATCACCTACTTCGTGCCGGATGAGAGGAAAAATGGCGGGAGCTACCAGACCGTCACTGGCGAGGTCAAGCGCATCGACGCGGTCGCTGGGATGATCCAAATGACGGACCGGAGAGAGATACCGATCGAGGATGTTTTCAGCGTCACAGCTGAGAGTGTGTGATTTGATACGCAGAACATTTCAAGGAGGTTGTGTAATGCTTAGTTCGGATTTACCTATCGCAAAGTTGGAGGAAGACGAGCTGAACCGAGGCTCATTTGCAGAGAGCCTTGCAAAGACTTTAGTGCAGTATTCGTTCCCATCGTCTCTCACGATTGGTTTATATGGCGAGTGGGGAAGCGGTAAGACATCACTGCTGAATATGGTCTTTGAAAATGTAGAGCAAATCGATGACGGCGTGGTTGTTCTCAGATTTAATCCATGGCTATGCTCCGATTCGAAGCAACTTGTCACGCAGTTTTTTAAGCAGATGGCAACGGCAATCAAGCTCAAAAATAAAAAGGCTGAAAAAGTATGGGAATTGATTGACCAGTATGCGGATGTATTCGATGCGACGAGCCTTATTCCGGTTGTAGGAGGAGGAATTGCCGCGTTTTTTAGGGCTATTGCAAAAAAGGCAGGAAAAAAGGTTGAAAAGCGCACAAAAGACTTGCAGGAGAGCAAAAATCAGATCATCGAAAAGTTAAAAGATGAAAAGATGAAGATTATTGTTTCCATCGACGATATAGATCGACTTTCTGAGGAAGAGATCGTAGCAGTTTTTCAATTGGTCAAATCATTGGCAGATTTTCCCAACACCATATACGTCTTAGCTTTTGATTATGATGTTGTGGTTCGTGCGCTCGGAAAAGTGCAGCATGGTGATGGCAAGGAATATTTAGAGAAAATCGTCCAAGTGCCGTTTGAGATTCCAGCGCCGAATATTGATGATATCCATGAAGCGCTTTTTTCAAAGTTAAATGGGATTCTCGGCGATATTCCGGAAGAGGATTGGGACAAGGAGACATGGGGTGAATTGTTCCAGCAGGGAATCAAAAACTACATTAGATCGATACGAGATGTGATTCGGTACACGAATGTATTCTCGCTCAAATATGAGCTTTTGAAGAATGAGACAAGTGCTGCTGATTTGCTGGGGCTTACATGTCTGCAAGTATTCGAGCCGACAGTTTACTCAAAACTGCCGAGTTATAAGGATATACTATGCGGGGAGAGGCGCAGCTTCTCACATGAGCGCCAAAAAGAGGCGGAAGAGAAAGTCGAACGTGCGATTAACAGAATAGCTCCGGATGACGGAAGCGTTACAGATTTAGAAGCAGCAAAGAATATACTTGGCACTCTATTTCCGGGAATTAAAACGAATATGAGGTGGCCGTATGGCGTTGGGAGAGGATACTCCCATAGAGATTCCATTATAAGAAATAGTATTGCTGCTCCAGAATGCTTCGACAGGTACTTTGCATTGACGCTTGAGAATGGAGCAATTCCCACTGCTACAGTTAGACGTATGGTTTTTGAATCGAGCGAAAGTGAGCTTGCAGAAGAAACTATGCAAATCTATCATGAGGGGAAAATCGTGCGCCTTCTTGAAGCGATAGCGGTGTACGCAGGGGACGGAGGCAGACGAAGCATTGACGCGGAAAGGGCATCTATAATTATCAAAGTTCTTTCTTGCAATTGGAGCTCCTTTGAGGTTGAGGATGAGGGCTTTTTTGCAGTTCCGTTTGCATGGAGGCTTTTGTATTGTGTTGATCCGTTATTAAAAAGGATGGATTCGGAAGCAAGAGCTTCTCTGATGTGCTCAATTTTTGAAAACGAAAAGGTCCAGGTATCGACAGTGGCTTTGTTGCTGCAAGATTTCGAAAACCAACTTGGCCGATGTGCAGAAAATGCCAGAGAGTCTGCTGATGCAGTATTGCCCCTTGATGCGGTCCTAAAGCTGGAAGCAATCTTTAAGGAGCGCGCGGTGAAGGCAATTGATTCAAAAGTGGTATTGAGGCAATATCACGGGCTGAGATTTTTGTGGCTGCTTGGACAGATTGATCCAGAGACCGCTGCGGATAAAAAGAAATCAATGGTTACAGATGATGTTTCCCTTGTGAAGATTATAGATGAATGTACTTCTCGTGGAAGTGTAGCGGTGAGAATAGTTGCGAAAACGAGAACGGTGGATCGGGATAGACTTAGTGAGTTTGTTGATCTCGGTGAGGCGTACCAGCGAGTCAAGAAGTTTGCAACAGAAAATCAATTCTTTGATCTTCCTCGGGATGAGCAGATGAGCGCTGTAGCATTTATCCTCATTGTGGAAAGAGGACCTGTTGAGTCGTCATTGAAGGACTGCATAGCAGAGGACGCCATCATGAAGGCCTTAGATCAGATGGGGAGCAAAATAGAGACAGATGATACCAAACGAGACTAAAAGTAAGGCGGCATAGTAACAACGATAGAAGCGTGTAGTGAGAACACCCGAGCCCATTTGACAAACGGGCTCGGGTGTTCTCGTTACCAAAATCAAAAAGGAGGACTTCAAATGAATCCCAACGCAGATTATCTTGGCATCGTCACCCTGCTCCGCGGTCTGCGGGAGCGCGGGCTTGTCAGCGGCAGCGAAGCAAAAAAGATCGCCGCGCGTCTGATGGTACAGCTTGGCGCGGACATCATTATTTCTCTCTGATTTCTCGCTTTTGGGTATAGCTATTCCGGATGCTTCATGGTATTGTGTGTTGCTGAAAAAGGAGGTGTCAGCGCAATGAACGACAGCGAGAAAACCACAGGCTCTCTCGCCCTGAAGCCAAAGCCGCAGATCATCACCATCCCTGCCACCGGGCAGGATCTCACGCGCCCCCTCCGGGTGGCGGCATACGCCCGCGTCAGCTCGGACTCCAACGATCAGCTCCACTCCTATGCAGCCCAAACCGCTTACTTTGCAAAGCTCATCAACAGCAATCCAAACTGGATATTTGCAGACATCTATGCCGATCAGGGTATCACCGGCACATCCGTCGAAAAGCGGGATGACTTCCTGCGGATGATGGAAGATTGCCGCAGCGGCCGCATTGACCGTATTCTTGTCAAATCCACCTCTCGCTTCGCACGCAACACCAAAGAAAGTCTGGAGGCCGTGCGAGAACTGAAGTCTCTCGGTGTCAGCGTCTACTTCGAGGAGCAGAACATCGATACCGCACAAGCCACCGGCGAAGCCCTCACCGCAGTATTCTCGGCGCTGGCGCAAAAAGAGAGTGAAGCCATCTCAGAGCGGATGCGTCACAGCTATCAGATGCGGATGCAGCGCGGTGTCTTCTCTACCCGCTGCGCCCCCTACGGCTACCGGCTGGTCGATAACCAACTGGAGGTCATCGAGGACGAGGCCGTTGTCATCCGGCAGATCTTTGACCGCTACCTCTCCGGCGTCAGCATGGAGGATATCGCAAAGGAGATCACGGCGTGGGGTATCCCTACCAAGCAAAATACCCCCTTCTGGCAGGTTCGCAGTATCCAGTACATTCTGCGCAATGAAAAATACATCGGAAACTCACTGGTACAAAAGACCTATGCCACAGCCACTCTCCCCCACCGGAAGAAGGAGAATAAGGGCGAGGAGGATCAATACCTTATTGAAGAAACCCATCCGCCTATTGTCAGTCAGGAGGTGTTCGACAAGGTCCAGCAGCTCTTATCCCGAAAAAGCGCTTTCATTCCGCCTCGAGCCAGTGCTCCCCACCCGTTCTCCTGCAAGATCGTGTGCGGACACTGCGGAGCGATCTGCAAGCGAAAGGTATGCCGCGGCACCGCCTATTGGGTATGTCAGACGCATGAAAAAAGTGGCGAAAGCTGTCTCACCATGCAAACGCCCGAATCGGAGATCACAGAAGCCTTCCTCCGTGTATACTTCCGTCTCAAGCGGTACGGGGAGGAAGTTCTCACACAACTCATCCAAGCTCTCCAGACTGCCAAGACCGGAAGACTTCTCTGGAGTGAGGATATCATTTCACTCAACAATCGAATCGCAGATATTGCAAGTCAGGAACGATTGCTGGCCCAGCTCAAGCAGCAGGCCATCGTCGATCCTGACATTTTTATATCCCGCAGCAACCAACTGGCTGAACAGCGCCGCGAGGCAAAGCTGAAGAAATCCCACATTCTGCGCGCCGAGGACGATCAGACGATCCAGCGCACGCAGGAACTTCTGGACATTCTGGAAGAAGGGCCGGATTTGCTGATGACCTTTGACGGGGCGCTGTTCAGCGAGTTGGTTGAGAAAATCACCATTCAGAATAACAGCACAGCAATCTTCCGGCTCATCAACGGGCTGGAACTTCCCGAACACTTTGAAAGGAGAAAATAACGACATGGCATCCAAACGAAAAAATGGTCTTCGGCTACCGCATGGAGTTTGGGGATATCGTCCCCTCCCCCAATGAGGCGGAAACGGTGCAGTACATCTATGCAACGTACCTCACTGGCGCATCCTTCCAGCATCTTGCAAAGGAACTTGATAAAAGGGATGTTCCTTACGACGCAGGCAAACACTGGAACGTAAATATGGTGGCTCGAATTTTGGAGGACAGCCGCTATATCGGAACGGAGGTCTACCCCGCACTCATATCTGCGGAGCAGCTTCAGGCAGTACAGGAGCGTCGAAAGCAGAAACGCTCTATTCCCTCTCGAACCCCTGCGCAGGCTGAGCTTTACAGGCTGTGCGGCGGCACAGTCCCCGACAGCGTTGCGCGAAAAGTCCTCAAGATATTGAATCAGGTGGTAGGCGATCCGCAGCTCATCAAGATAGAGGCATTCGGTGTTCCCAGCACAGAAGATATTCGTCGGCTCCGACTGGAGCTGGACAGGCTTCTGCATACGCCGCCCGTGGATGAAGAAGTCGCACGGCAGAAAGCGATGGAGCTTGCGGTCTTGACCCTTATAAGTGTCCAGATGGAGGAATATGAAGCCCACCGCCTCCGCAGCATCTTCGGGCGAAGGTCAAAGATGGTCGAACTGGACGCAGAACTGTTGCGGCAGGGAGTTCAGAGCGTCGAATGTCAGGACGACAATGTGCGCGTTCATCTGAAAAATGGTCAATGCCTAGAAGCATAGACCATTCCTAAGATTTGCGAAAGGAGTGTGACCGCTCATGGCAGAGCCTCGTCCGAAAAGAAAAATCATTATCATTCCAGCTAAAAAGGAATCCCCGCAGGAACAGGCAAAGAAACGAAATCTGCGCGTCGCCGCTTACTGCCGCGTATCCACCGGTGATGAAGAGCAGCTGACCAGCTATGAGAACCAGAAAGCGTTCTACACCGAGAAGATCATGAAGAATCCTGATTGGACGATGGTGGACATCTTCGCAGATGAGGGCATCACAGGAACCTCCACCTGCCGGCGCAAGCAGTTCCTTCGCATGATCCGCCAATGCCGGCAGGGCAAGATCGATATGATCCTCGCCAAGTCTATCTCCCGCTTCGCCAGAAATACGCTGGACACCATCAGCTATACCCGTGAGCTGCGAAGTCTCGGCATCGCCGTGATCTTCGAGGAGCAGAACATCAACTCCATTTATCCGGAAAGTGAGTTCCTCATTGCGCTCCACGCCGCCTTCGCCCAATCCGAAAGTGAATCCATCTCCGCTAATGTCCGCTGGGGCAAGCGTCAGTCCATCAAGGACGGCAAGGTCACATTCCAGTACAAGACCATGCTGGGCTACGAAAAAGGGCCGGATGGCGCCCCCGTGGTCATCCCCGAAGAAGCCGAAATCATTTGCCGAATCTTTGAATGGTACCTTGCCGGAAGAAGTGTCCAAAACATTCGACAGGCGCTGGAGGCCAGTGGTGTCCGCAACGCTGCCGGAACAACGGAATGGACTACCAGCAACCTGCGCTCCATCCTCACCAACGAAAAATACTGTGGGGACGCCCTGCTTCAGAAAACCTTCATCAAGGATTGTATCAGCAAAAAAGCAATATTGAATACAGGGCAGCTTCCCAAAGTCCTCATCCAGGACAACCATGAAGCTATCGTCAGCCGCGAGATGTTCGATGCTGTGCAGCTTGAAATTGCGCGGCGCCGTGCACAGGATGGACGCACAAGGAAAAGTGCTCCCACCGGACGCGGCAAATTCAGCGGCAAGTACGCGCTCAGCGGACTGCTATTCTGCGCGGAATGCGGCACAGCCTACCGACGCGTCGTATGGACACAGCACGGCGAAAAGCGCGCGGTATGGCGCTGCACGAGCCGCCTGGACTATGGAAAGAGATACTGCCTGCATTCTCCGACGCTAGACGAGGGGCCTCTCCAACAGGCCATACTGAGCGCCGTCAATTCTGCCATGTCCGATCACGGCACTCTGACCGCGCAGCTTATTGACACAATGGAGCAGGAGCTTGCCCCTATCCCCGGCGAGAGCATGAGTCTCGGAGATATTGACCGAGCCATGGAAGGCTTGGGACAGCAGTTCAACGATCTCTTGCGAGAAGCCGCCGATGCGAATAACGCTGACAGCTACACTGCACAGTTCCAATCCATCTCCACGGCAATGGCAGAGTTCAAGCGCCGCAAAGCCAAGATTCTGCAAATTCGTCAGGAACAGGAGCAGACAAACCGCCGTGTGCAGGCGGTCGCGTCGGTGCTGAAAACTTCGTCAAGTGAGCTTACGGAATGGGATGATAATGTGGTCTATCAGCTCTTGGAGAAAGTCACCGTCCTGTCCCGAGAGCGCATTCGTGTGATCCTGCGGGATGGGCTGGAAATCGAGCAGGCTGTGGAACAGCCGAAAAGGAGGAAATTCACATGATTTATGCGACTGGCGATTGTCACGGAAACTTCCGGCGCTTCCAGCCGGAATACTTCCCGGAGCAAGCTGGGATGACGAAGAACGATATGGTCATCATCGCCGGCGACTTCGGCGGCGTGTGGTTTGGCGACAGCCGCGATGATGAAACGCTGGACTGGCTGGAACGCCTTCCCTTCACGCTTGCCTTCGTCTGCGGCAACCACGAAAACTATGACGCGCTGGAACGATACCCTGTTGCCGAGTGGCACGGCGGCAAGGTGCATCGCGTTCGGCCTCATGTGCTGCACCTGATGCGCGGTCAGGTCTTCGAGCTGGAGAGTTACCGCTTCTTCACGATGGGCGGCGCAAAAAGCCATGACACCAATCATCGGATCAACCACATCTCATGGTGGCGGCAGGAGCTTCCCTCTGATGAGGAATACAGCGAAGCCTTGCAAAATCTGGAGAGATACAACTGGCAGGTGGATTACATCATTACCCACTGCGCTCCCACCAGCATCGCCCTCATGGGGAGCCGTCACAACGAGGCGGACCGGCTCACGGACTTCCTGCAAGAGGTACGGGAAAGAGCAAAATACTACTACTGGCTGTTCGGCCACTATCATGACAACAAAGCCGTTGACGAAAAGCACATCCTGCTGTGGGAGCAGATCGTGCAGATCTGCTAAGATCTGGTGGAAAAGGCAGTAAAGGAAAGAGCGGTGCAGCGCCGCTTTTTCCTTTGCGGCTTTGCAGCAGAGTAGAAAAACCGAGTAACGGTTTGCAAGTTGAGCGGATCTGTTGGAAAGGTAGAAGAATGCTTTCGATGCTTTCTTTTGATAGACTGTGGATCTTCAGCCTGATATACTGAAATCAACAAAAGAACAGGAGATAGCGATATGGATACGTTAATGGAATTCAGCATTCAAGGAGACATCTTCTTTTTCTATGATACATTGTCAGAGGAAGAAAAGGAAACCGTTCGCAAGTGCATGAGGGCGAGGTATAAAGGCCATATAGTAGGCGACCCTAAAATCGATGAATTTTTAGAAGAACTCGAGCGTGATCATGGCATTCGGTTGAAGAGGCTGCCGGTAACGAGCGTCATTGCGGTGTAAGAGCAAAACCGCTTTCCTTCAAGTTCCTGTAGACTTTCTCTGCCGGCGTGCTATCATACTAAATGCTTGGCTTAGGCAGTAAAGACGAAGTATCTACAAGATTTGCAGAAAGGTGACTCTATGAAAAAACAAATTCGAGCCAGCGGCGCTTGCGCTATGCACCCTTATGCTCCTTTTGCCACAGCGACCGGCTGTGGCAAGCAGGAAAAACCGACCACAGAGCAGCCCGCGCTGGAGACGGTGGAATACTCCAACCTGACCGATGATGATTCCCGCAAACAGCTTTCACAGCTTCTCTCGGATGCGGGAATCGAAGAATTCCGCATCACCGCTCTGATGGATCGGGTGGAACAGTTTAACGCCAGTGTCAAGAGCGAGTGGCTGACCGATGGCTTCGAGAGTGCTGCGCCGACCGACACCAAGTATGATCCCTACGAAATGCAGGATGAATGGACGGCGGCAAACGGCAGTTTTCCCGGTTATAACTGCCGTATCACGGCCTTTGGCCTGTTCAGCGAATTCATCACAGCAGGAGCCGACCGGCCGGAGGTACAGGGCGAGGACTCGCTCTTTACCGATTTAGAGACAGTCGACGCCGATCCTGACGCACTCTGCGGGGACAGCACCGCCAAATTCTGCGCGTTGTTCGCGCCGGTGAATGCCGCGGACAGCACAGAGGTCGAAGCGCAGGTCAAAGCGCTTCAGGAGGGCTGGGCAGCCCGCGGCATCGCGTTTGCTGACAGCAAAGCGAGCATGATCTCTGTTGTCTTCCACGATAAATTCTCGGATGAGGACAACACGCTCTTCATTGGTCATGTCGGCGTGCTGCTGCCTGCGGAGGACGGTTCGCTGTACTTCATCGAAAAGGTGGCGTTCCAGGAGCCGTACCGTTTAGTGAAACTTCAGAACCGCACGGAGCTGAGCGACTATCTGATGGAGAAATACGATACCTCATGGGGCCAGGATACGACACACCCCTTCATCATGGAGAATGATACTCTGATGGACGGATACCGACCGAACCCTCTGGAGGAAACAAACCCTTAAAATTGAAACAGCAGCGGGATGGCATTGCCATTCCGCTGCTTCTACTTTACAGAACAGGCACACAACGCCAGAAAGGAGAAAGCCCATGAATATCCGCAAGCCCACAGATTACACCACCATGTTTGCCGCACTGGACGCGCTTATGGCGGCGCAACTGCCGCAGATGGAATTGTACCGTGAGATTGGCCGAGTGGTCAGCGGCAGAGCGGAAAAAGGCGCGGCTGTTGCAGCGTCCGAGTACCTGCAAATGACTTGCCCTGATGTCGAGGGCTTTTCTCCCCGCAATTTGCGCCGTATGCGCGCGTTTTACGCAGCCTACGAAGAATCCCCTGAAATCATGAGGCTGGCGATGAACCTCGGCTGGACGCAGAATGTGGCGATTTTAGAGCGGTGCAGCAGCAACGAGGAACGGGCGTGGTACATCCGAGCTGTGCTGCGCTTCGGCTGGAAGAAAGCAAAACTGCTGGAAGCCATAGAATCTCAGACGTGGCTATATTCTTCTCTCGACGAACAGATGATTTCCTGCTATACTGAGGAAAAAGAAGTAACGCAGGAGAGCGAGAGCGATGAAAAAGATACTCTTTGTGTGTCACGGCAATATTTGCCGCAGCCCCATGGCCGAGTTTGTGATGAAGGACTTGGTGAAGAAAGCGGGGCTGGCGTCACAATTCTATATCGAGTCTGCAGCAACCAGCCGGGAGGAGATCAGCAATCCGGTCTATCCCCCGGCGCGGCGCAAGCTGGCGGAGCACGGGATCTCCTGCGACGGTCACGCGGCGCGGCAACTCACCAACCAGGACTACGACAAGTACGACCTGCTGATCGGCATGGACAGCGCGAACCTGCGGAATATGCACCGTATCTGCGGCGGCGATTTTGCCGGCAAGCTACACCTCCTGATGGACTACACCGACCACCCCCGCGATGTAGCCGACCCGTGGTACACCGACGATTTCGAGACTACATGGCAGGATGTGCTGGCAGGCTGCCAGGGACTTTTGAAAGAATCCATGAGAGAATGAGGTGATTCGATTGGCACAAAATGATAAGATTCAACTGTTCGAGGACAAGCGCATCCGCACCGCGTGGGATGAGGAAAAGGAAGAATGGTACTTCTCCATTGTCGATGTGGTAGCTGTGCTGACTGACAGTCCAAATCCTCAAACCTACTGGCGCGTACTTAAAAAGCGTTTAAAGGACGAGGGAAATGAAACCGTTACAAGTTGTAACGCTTTGAAAATGACCGCTGCAGACGGCAAGCGCCGTTTGACTGATGTGGCTGACACCGAGCAGCTTCTCCGCATCATCCAGTCTATTCCTTCGCCGAAAGCAGAGCCGTTCAAGCTATGGTTGGCACAGGTTGGCCGGGAGCGTATCGAAGAAACTATCGACCCTGAGTTGACCATTGACCGTGCTCTGGAAACTTACCTCAAGAAAGGTTACACCCGCGAATGGATCAACCAACGGCTGCAGGCCATTCAAGTCCGCAAGGAGCTGACGGATGAGTGGGATGCCCGTGGTGTACAAAAAGGCGTGGAGTACGCTATCCTCACGGACGAGATTTCGCGCGCATGGTCGGGGATGTCTACCCGCCAGTACAAAAACCTGAAAGGATTGAAAAAGGAGAACCTTCGTGATAACATGACCACGCTGGAGCTGGTGCTGAATATGTTGGCAGAAGCCACCACCACACAGTTTTCAAAGGATCGAAAGCCCACGACCTTCCAAGAGAATCTGGAAGTTGCCAAAGCCGGTGGACAGGTCGCTGGGCGAACGAGGAAAGACATTGAGTCACAGTCCAATACACCGGTCATCTCCCCAAAGAATGCAGTACAACTCAATCAAGTAATAACTGATTTGCTGGAGGATACGACTTCGGATATACCTAAAAAAATGGATGATAAGTAAACTTGGCCGTTCTTTGCAGCACATAGATATTTTCAAATGGCAAAAGTAAAAATATCCGAATTGAAGCCGCCTGACAAAATGTGTTGATGAAAGATGCAGCACAGAAAACACCGCACGAAAGTGCGGTGTTTTCACATATTTATCATCTTTTTCGCCGCAAAAAGTTTTAAAAACAGTTTTTTTAAAAAGCAGTTTTCCCCGCGACAGGCGACATTTTCGAGATGCAGCCGGTTGATTTTATGAACTGATGCGACTCGAACGCCGAAGCATGGGTGCTTCACTCTTGCTGCTACCTGGCGCATCTCACTTCTCTCTCACATTTGGGCAAAGAAAAACCAGAGGAAGCGAATGCACGCCTCTGGCGTGCGTCCGCTTCCTCTGGCACCGTGGCCCCGCTGGGCTGCGTGGTCTTATTATTCGTCTGCCAACATTGCGCTCCCTTGGCATTGTTCGTCGCTTTGGCAGGGTATCAGTCCCTTTCACCAACGAACAATGCCGTATTCAGGAAAGAAAGGTGGAGAATCGCAAGAGTCCCTATCTTGAAGTGATCAGCAGCTTACAATGACACTTTATAAATTCAGGGAATATTTAAAAATCAATTCAGCGCTGGATGCGGCCGGAACCATCGCCGTCGGCCAACTTTTCCACCTCGGCCGCTGTAACCATGTTATAATCGCCCTCGACGGTATGCTTGAGCGCGGAGGCCGCCACGGCAAATTCCACAGCCCGCTGATTGCCCTTACCGGCGAGCAGTGCGTAAATCAGACCGCCGCCGAAGCTGTCGCCGCCACCCACGCGGTCAACGATATGCAAGTCATATTTTTTGGAGAAATGGTATTCATCGCCGACGCGTCAAACAGCATGGCGCTCCAACCGTTGTCGGACGCCGAGCGGGACTCGCGCAGCGTGATAGCGACCTTTTCAAAGCCAAACCGATCAGCAAGCTGTCTTGCAACGGACTTGTAGCCCTCGCGGTTGATCTCGCCGGCATAGATATCGGTCGCCTCCGCCTCAATGCCGAACACATCCTTGGCATCCTTCTCGTTGGAAATGCATACGTCCACGTACTGACACAGATCAGTCATGGCCTCCCGTGCCTGCTGACGGCTCCACAGCTTGCCGCGGTAGTTGAGATCGCAGCTAATCCTGACCCCATGTGCCTTCGCCGACTTGCAGGCGTCACGGCAGGCATCCACCATGTTGGGGCCGAGCGCAGGCGTGATGCCGGTAAAGTGGAACCAGTCCGCGCCTTTAAAAATCACATCCCAGTCGAAGTCGGAGGGAGTGGACTCCTGAATGGCAGAATGCGCCCGGTCATAAATGCAAACGGAACCGCGCTGAGACGCGCCTTTCTCATTATAGGAGATACCGATACGGTCGCCTCCACGCACGATCATAGAGGTATCCACGCTGTAGCGGCGCAGAGAGTTGACCGCAGCCTGTCCGATGGCATGCGCGGGCAGTTTGGTGACGTAGACGGCGTCAAGGCCGTAGTTAGTCAGCGAAACAGCTACGTTAGCTTCCCCGCCACCGAAAGAAAACTCCAAGTGGTCCGCCTGAACAAAGCGCTCGTAATTGTATGGCTGGAGACGAACCATTCAACCGCGCAATATCCGACCGCCATACAGCGTTCCACCTTGATAAAAAGGGGGCCTGAGGAAATCTTCCTCAGGCCCCAAAACAGGCGCTTACAGCTTATCCTCACGCATAAAATGAGCATTGGTCCCATCAATGGAGAAGAACTCATCTGCTGCACGCCGACCGATGTCATCTGGGTACTTAGATATCTCATTTAAGTACTCTTTTCATCTACATAGGTAAACGCGCCGTCTCGCATTATGACCTTGCCGTCCACTGCAACCAGCGAAACCTCGGATCCCCTGGCACTAGTAAACCAGATTAGGTACCATGTTGCGCATTGGGTAGGTGTACACCGGCAACATGGAGGGACAACTGAGATCAATAGCAATATAGTCCGCGCATTTTCCAGGCTCAAGAGAGCCTACGGTATCGCCCAAGCCAATCGCTTGGGCACCCTCAATGGTGGCCATACGCAGGGCTTTCCAGGCGGGCATAACTTCCGGATTCTGATACTTGATCTTGTTGAAGAGGCAAACATTTTTCATCTCATTGATGATGTTATGGCAGTTGTTGCCCGGAGCCTGATCGGAACCCAAGGCCACCACACCGCCCGCCTGCTGGAAAACAACACTTGGGCAGACAATGCCATCAATGATGCCGATCGAACCCGGATTAACGATCATTGAGGCACCTCGTTTGGCAATAAGGGCAGCTTCCTCATCTGTGCAGTCAGTAAGATGGACTGCAATAAGAGATTCATCCAGATAGCCCAACTCATCCAGAAAAGCTGTAGGACGCTTGCCATAGCGCTGGACGATCTGATAGGTCTCTCGATCTCCTTGCTGCACATGCATATGGATTTTGGTACCCCGCTCCTTGACCGCCTTTTGGATACGCAACAGCATCTCCGGGCTGACAAAGTCAGCGCCTTGCGGGCCAAACAGGATCTTAATCCGTCCCCCTGCCTTGTTGTTCCATTTATTATACAGATCAATGTTTCGATTCAGGCTCTCCTCTCCCATGGCATCATCAAACTCATAGAGTTCGCCCGGTTGATAAACCCGTCGTTTAGCCGCTCGAATCGTCTGTGCAATATTCCCTCGGGCGCCCACCTTATCGATGAAAGCACACACATTTTCCATTTTGGAATCATAGTCGCCCAGTGTGGTAGTGCCTGCCCGGACGGCCTCCAGAATGGCCACTCGGCTGCCCGCATCCCGTTCCTCGTCATTAACCGCGTTGTCAAAGGGCTGGAGGCCGAACATCATCCAACTGTTGGTGTCTTGGGCCAATCCGCGCATAATATTGCACGCAGTATGCATGTGGCCGTCGATAAAACCAGGCAGCACCATATGATGATCCAAGGTGATCATTTCCTCAGCTGTATATTCCGCTAAAATCTCAGCCCGGTTGCCCACCTTCAAGATTTTGCCTCCGTCTACAGCCATAGCGGCATCACTATGATAGCCCACGCCGGCTCCCTCCATCGTATAGAAATGCGGGGCCACCACAATGGTATCAATCTTTTTCATAAATGTCTCCTATTCCAACGGCAAAGCAGTTAGTGTACCTTCTCAGGGTAACGCCGTTTGGTAAGCTGAGTCAGAGTGAACAGGCTCACTGTCAGAATAGCAGCAGTAACCGCAATACTCAAGACATACTGTCCGGTCAGTCCGCCAAAAAGGAATCCCACGAAAGCCGAAATACCAACCGTAATTCCGTAGGGGATCTGCGTCATAACATGGACGATATGGTTGCAGGAAGCACCGGTAGAAGAGAGAACAGTCGTATCGGAGATAGGGGAGCACTGGTCGCCGAACAGGCCACCGCCAATCACGGCGCCAACAACAAACGGAATGGAAATATCAAAGGCGACGGCCATCGGGAAAGCAATGGGCATCATAATAGACCACACGCCCCAAGAGGAACCGGTCGAGAACGAAATGAGTGCGCCAAACAGGAATACCAAAGCCGGAACCATGCCGGGAGTCAGGTAATGCTCCACAATATGGATCAGAAACTCGCTGGTCCCCATACCTTTGACGATAGAGCCCAAGGACCATGCGCACACCAGAATAAAGGGAACCGAGATCAGTTCGGCCATACCGTTGACAAAGGTATCGAACGCCTTGGTCACGCTGAAGAGCTTGGTGCTTACACCCATGATGCCCGCACCCAGCGCGCCACCCATAAAGGCGATGCAAATAGCAAGTGTAATGTTGGCACTGCGGAAGCATCCCACCAACCCGTTGTTAACCAGATCGCCGGACCAGAAAATGGTGGCAAAGAGAGAACCAAACAGGCAAACAATAGGGATAATAAAGTTCCACATCGTAAGCTTATAGTCTGCGGGCAGTTCATTTTTCACCTCTGGAACCAAGGGCTGAACCCCGTCGTCCAGCAGCTTTCCGGTCTCTCTGGCCCGCTTTTCTTCCTTGTACATAGGGCCAAAGTTCAAGCCGAAAGCAGCAACGATCAAAACAGAAACCATGGCAAATACGCCATACAGATTGAACGGAAGCATATTCAACCAGATGCCCCATTCGTTGCCCTCAACGCCGCTTGCCAACAGCTCTGCGGCAATCAGTCCCGTGATAAAGGGACCATAGCTGCTAATGGGAGAAAGCGCAGCTAAATTGCATCCCATGGAATCCAGGATATAAGCCAATTTTGCTCGAGAGATGCGCACCATGTCAGTAACGGGCCGCATGATAGTACCAAGCATGAGGCAGGGCTCCGTATAGCTGAAAATGAAGGCGCTCAGGCAAGTAACGATCTGCCCCTTCTTAGCAGTATTGATAACCTTTGTCACCTTGGTAGCAAAGGCCTCTGCAGCACCAGTGGTACGGAGCATGGCGATCATACCGCCAGAGAGTGTAACCAAAATAATCAAAGATGCATTTCCGCTGAGAGAGGGGATCATATAGTCCGAGATAATTTTGACAAAACCAACCAAAGGGTTAAAGCCGTTCATCATTGTGGACCCCAACCAAACCGCGATGAATAAAGAGAAAATCGTCTGTTTGGTCCACAGGGCCAATCCGATTGCCACGATGGGGGGAATGAGACACAACACTCCATATGTAGTATCCATATAACAAGCCTCCTGTATAAATTATCTATGGTTTTTTTTCATGGAATCTCTGCTTCCGCAACTACAGGCCCTATCCGAATCTGCAAATCACACCTCCTCACTTTCTCGGTCCAGGGATGCGCAAAACGTAAGTCTTGCAAAATCAAGACACGGCATATCAGCTTTGAACGAGACTGATCATACTATATACCGTATATTTTCATGAACAGACCAAACGTTTTGCACACTCCGGTTTCCAGCCTCCCACCGCTCCCAACATCTTCGGTTTTGGCAGCGCGAGTAACTACGGATCACACTTGGTTAATTTCGGTTTTCGTAACCGGATGCGTACATATTTGCAGGGATGAATTTTCCCTGGCCGTAGCGGCCCACAAACTTGGCGTTCTCCACTACAACCTGGCCTCGCAGCAGAACCGTCTCCACCCGACCAGACTGACGACGGCCCTCATAGAGGTTGTAGTCCACGCCGTTAGGGTTATCTGCCAGATGAACTGTCCCCTCATAATTGGGATCGAAATGACAACATCTGCGTCAGAACCTACCGCCAGCGTTCCCTTTCTCGGATAGATACCGTTGATTTTTGCCGGCTGAGTGGCAATAACATCTACAAATTTCTGGCGGGTCAGCTTTCCCGTGCATACACCTTCGGTCCACACCATATGCAGTCGATCGCCGGCACCGGGGGAACCGTTTGGAATCTGAGTAAAATCATTTCTGCCGGCCTGCTTGAGCTCTGCCACATCTATACCGCAGTGGTCGGATGAGACCGCCGTCAGCAGTCCGTCGGATAATGCCTGCCAAAGAGCCTCGCAGTCCTCACGATCCCGCAAAGCGGGGGAACAAACGAACTTAGCCGCTTCATTGAAATCCGGATTATCCAGAACTTCCTTAGTGGTGGTCAGATAGTGAGTGCAAGTCTCGCCGGAAACCCGCTGGCCAGTTCCCTTGGCCTTTTGTAATTCGGCAATGGCCTCCCGACAGGTCATATGAGCAATATAAAGAGGCGTATCGGTCTGACCAGCCAGATAAATAGCCCGGCGCACCGCCTCCGCCTCAGTAAAAGGCGGACGGGAAACATAATGGTAATGCGGCGTCAGTTGGCCCTTCTTTACACACTCACTGCGGAGGAAATTCAGGATCTCTCCATTCTCTGCGTGCACAAATACCGTAGCGCCAACCTGTCGGCTCTTCTCCAGAATACGGAAGAAAGTACCGTCATCTACATGAAGCGGAGAGCCGTTGTAGGCCATAAAAATCTTGATGCTGGAAATGCCTCTCCGAGGAAATTCTTCGATCTCATCAAAGATACTGTCCATAATATATGTTACCATGGAATGCAGTGCAAAATCAACACAAGACTTATCCTTCGCCCGCACATTGATTCGATAATCAATGGAATCCAGCAGTCCGCGATCCGGATCCTGCGGAGCAAAGTCCACAATGGTGGTCGTGCCGCCTACAATAGCAGAGTCGGTCGTCTCATATCCGGCGGTGTCACGGTTGCCGACATTACACAGGGCGGAAAAGTGAGTGTGCTGGTCTACGCCTCCCGGAAACACATATTTACCTTTGGCGTCTATCACAAGATCTGCGGCTTCGTCCAAATGTGTCCCCATTGCGCGGATCACATCGCCCTCCACCAGGATATCCCCCACATACTCTTGTTCTGCGGTTACGATTGTGCCTCCTTTAATCAAGGTACGCATACTGTCATCTCCTAAAATATCAATTCTTGTTTGGTAAACATGGGAAAGCCTACGATATTCTTCTGCTCTGGGAAGCCCCAAGTAGACACCTTGCTGGTACGCAGCCCCATATCTACCATGGCTTCCGCAAATTTAACTGCTGGCATTACCCCATCCAACACGGGAACGCCCAGCTGGGCGGACAGGTCTTCAACAAAGTCCACGAAACCAGCGCACCCCAGCAAAATACATTCGGCGCCGTCCTGCTGCACGGCTAACTTTCCCTGATAGGCTAACGCTTCCAATCCCTTCTTGGGGTCCCTGCCAAATTCCAGCACGCTCAAACCTATGGATCGGATAGAACGGCAAAACTTTTCCGCTCCATAGTTGGACACCACATCCTCTGTAACCTTGCGAGACCGATCCAACACCGATACGATAGAAAAGTACGGCGCTATAAATTTGGCAGCAGCAATGGCCGACTCACAGATACCCAGCACAGGCTTGGAGGTGACCTCTCTGGCTGCCTGAAGCCCAGGGTCACCAAAGCAGGCGATGATAAATGCATCGGCGCCTTCCTCTCGGTCTCCCCGGATCACTTCTTTCAGGACCCCCGGAACAGCCAAATACTCATCCACATAACATTCGATGCTGTCCGGCCCGGATGCCGGAGTAACCGCCCATACCTGAGTGTCGCTGCGTGCCACTCGACGTGCTAAATTTTCTATACTTTCAGTCATGGATTGCGTCGTATTGGGATTGATGATTTTGATCTTCACAATTTTTCCCTCCTCTTGGTCCAAAGCCTGAACCATCTCCATCAGAAGCTCAGCTCCCTGGTACAAGTCCTCAGGAGCGCTGTATTCTCGGATAGAGTGGCTAATCCCGTCTTTGCTGGGAATGAACAGAAGCATGGAGGGGACCGCTTTTCCCCAATTCATCAGATCGTGTCCTGCACCGCTGAACATTCTGCGAAAACGGATACCGCGGTTGCGGCACAGTGTCTCGCTCAGCTTTATCAGCTTAGAACTGCACTGGGTAGGCGACTGGCGAATATATTCTTCGCCTACCAGCTCCGGGTGCTCTTTCAGCACGGAGTCAATGACCTGATCCATGGGCTCCATCGTTGGGTTGCGCAGTTCCACAATAAACTCCACCTTGCCCGGAATCACATTGACCGCTCCTGGGAACACCTGAAGGGTTCCTACAGTGCAGACCATATCCGGCGAAGCGGCCTCAGTCCGTTCCATAAGCTGGGTAATGATCCGGCAGGCTTTCACCAGCGCGTCATCCCGCAGATGCATGGGTGTGCTGCCTGCATGATTGGCACAGCCGGAAACCGTCATGCGATAGCGCACGATGCCCACAATACCATCAACCACGCCTATTTGCATTCTTTCAGCTTCTAATACCCCGCCCTGCTCAATATGTAACTCCAAGTAACACTGATATTGGGTCAGATCTCTTCGGCAGGCGCCGACCTGCTCCATTGTAAGTCCGTGGAGGGCCAGATTTGGCCGCATAGCTTCATCAATCTCTCCGCCGGTAAATGCCTTACTTCCAAAAGTTCCGCCAATGACATTGCCCTCCTCCTCGGTAAATGCAATCACCTGGATGGGATGCCGATTTTGATATCCCAACTCCTTAAGGCGCTGCACACACTCGATTCCGGACAACACACCATAGGTTCCGTCGTAAATCCCGCCCCCCGGCACCGTATCGATGTGGGATCCAATGCAAATGATCTCTCCCTGACCGGGAAGCGTACCGATCAGATTCCCTACAGGATCGACGGATGTTTGAAGTCCTGCCTGTTCCATGCACTGTTGAACATAGATTCGTCCTTCGTCATAGGCAGGGGTATACGGCAATCGTGTGGTTCCTTCTTTCGGCACAAAACCGATTCGCCCAAGTCGGGTCAAATGATCATATAAGCGGGTACCGTTGATCATACTCATGCGGGGTCCCCCTCAGTCTTATGGGATCTGACAAACTCCTCCAGCTCCTGCAGCCCCTGCTCCAGGCACTGCATGGATGTCGCATAGGACAGACGGATATATCCCTCGCCAAATTCGCCAAAGGCCGTACCGGGTACCACTACCACCTGTCGTTCTTCCAGCAGCTTCATGGCAAATTCTTCACAAGGCATACCCAGTTGACTGATGTCAATAAATGCGTAGAAAGTCCCAGCCGGAGCATGGCAGGACAAACCAGGGATCTCAGATATCCGCCTCATCACATAGTCACGGCGCAGGCGATACTGCTCCACCATATACTTCAAGTGGTCTTGTGGACCTTCCAAAGCTTCAATAGCCGCGACCTGGCAGGGAGTGGCCGCACAAGCACTGACATTTTCCTGCAGCTTGACCATATTCCGGATCACATTTTCCGGTCCGGCAGCATAACCGATACGCCAACCGGTCATCGCATAGGTTTTGGAAAGGCTATCAATAACCAGGGTCCGTTCTTTCATTCCAGGCAGAGAAGCAAAGCTTGTATAAGTCCTTCCATCAAAGAGGATGTGCTTATACACCTCATCAGCCAAGATCACCAAGTCCTGCTTCTGGGCCAATTCGGCCAGTTGGAGCAGCGTTTCAGTGCTGGCTACAGCTCCTGTGGGGTTGCATGGGCTGTTTAGAATAATGGCCTTTGTCTTATCGGTAACAGCTTCGGCAATAGCGGATACATCCAAATCAAATCCCCGTTGTGCGTTGGTTTTCACCGACACCGGCACGCCGCCGCACATCCGAATCTGTTGGACATAATTAGTCCAGCAGGGTTCGTTGACGATAACCTCATCCCCAGGATTCAGCAGTACTTTCAGCGCCAAAAACAAGGCTCCCATGGCTCCAGGCGTCACCACAATTTGGCTTGCAGGATCGTAAGAGAGTCCCTCTGTGCGATGGAGATACGCTGCAATCGCCTGGCGCAGAGCCAGCAGCCCTGCATTTTCTGAATACTTGGTCTTTCCTTCCCGAATGGCCCTGCACCCAGCCTCCACTACGTTCGGCGAGGCAGTAAAATCCGGCTCTCCCAGTGTAAAACTGATTACATGATCGTACTCCAGCGCCTTATTGAACATTTTTCGAATCTTGGAGGGTTGGATCTGCTGAGTGTTATCTGAAATTTGAATCATATAGGTAACTCCTTTCTACTCTGATTCTTCCGTTCCCTTAATTTGAGAACAGTCATCAATATTCCAAATGCCAAGGAAAGCACCGCTGCAAATACGATACGATATTCTTGCGGAAGGAGAAATCCCACGGTATTGACGGGGATCCAAAAGAGAGGAATCGTTTTAAACAGAGTAAAATCGATCAATTCTCCCCAATCTACAGAGTCCACCGCTTGGCGTGGAGTGATATGCTGTCCCGCCAAAAAGCGGATTTCAGCATAATTTCCACATACTCGCATCAGAGCGGAATGAATAGGAGCAAAAAACAGATTATTGGTAACGCTGGTAAAAAAGGCCTGTGCCAGAGCATTTCCATATCCCGGAAGAAGACCTGCTGCCATGGCTTGCCGGGTACCTTGGCTGAACACGGTAAAGGCCAGCGTGACAAGGACGCCTCCTATTCCCCAACTCAGGCTTTTGAACCAAGTCGCCACGGTTGATCTGCCAAGTTCCCTCCAACAGACGTCCGGAGAGCAACTCACCCGCCGTAGCATAGACAGCGAATTGCGCAAAACCTGCCAGATAAGGATACGCTATATTGACCTTGGCAAAGCCTCCTGTGACGCAAAAGAGTACCGTAAACACAGCCAACAACCCATAAGCAGCTGCCCACCAAATATCGCTTCGTTTCATATGCATCCCCCAACTTTTGTACCCCAAATATAGCAAAATGGAACCGGCGTTAAAATTCAGCGCCAGTTCCATTTTATGTAGTCTGTATATTATTTGAACAAGCCTTCTGTGTCCCGATGTAAGACCAACGAATCTTTATATACTACCAAAGGATAATGCAGTTTAGCCAATGCAGGCGGTACATTTTTCCCAAGTTTTATTTATAGCGCATCAAAATCGATCTTGTTGGTTGATACAGGAAGACTCTGGATCATCTGTATCCGGTTACGCACATTCATTTTGGTATATATGCTGTGGAAATGTTTTTTTACCGTATGGATACTGATATTCATTTTTTGAGCGATATCTTCATTGGACAGCCCGTGTACGGCCAAATCTAACATTTCCCCTTCTCGACTGGTCAAGCCGTACTGGCTGCACAACTTTTCATGATATCCTTTTGCGTAAAAATAGCGGGTGTCTCCCTTTTTTGCTTCATATACTAAACGGTATGCAAAGTGCTTGTGCAACTGCTCCAATACAAACATATCCCGTTCGCTAAACGGAGGCTTATCAGCTTGCCGGTACAATTTCAATAAGCCGACCGGTTCTTCTCGAAAGGAGATGGAAAGGCCGACGGAATATGCCAAGTGATTGGGCAGATAGAAGTTCCGGTAGATTCCGCTGCTATTCACCTGTTCATCCGAAGATGCCATAGATTCCCGAAAAGCACCGCCTTCACAGGTATACAGCGCCCAGCGAAAAGCATCTGAATTCAGGCTTTCCTGCATCCAGACATCGACAGCCTGCTGAGGCAGATGAAAAGCCGCTGGGGCCTGAAACTGATAGGATCCATTCTCCGCAGTAGAGATTCGGGCAAAAATTGCGCTATCATACGAAATCAAAAAAAGGAAGCCATCGGTTGAGAATTTCATGCTGCATTTCCTCTACTGTATAGATAAATGAAATATTGTATGCGATCTCATTGAGGCGTATCCATTCGTTTTCATTTAAAAATGCCATATCAATATCTCCCTTAACATTTGTATCCAGACATAAGCAAAGCTCAAAAAGATAACAGTATCAATGAATTCCGACCACAATCGCAATTAAAGCGTTCCCATCGTAGAAAGCATTCTAACTCGGTCACGGGTGTAGATGCTCGAAATGCAGATGTGCCACATTATCTCTGACATAACATTCTCCCCACCCTTTCTTTGTCCGATCAGGTCTTGGCGTTCACATAAATACACCCGATCCTATCGATAAGCTTCTCGCGTTATGCTACCATTATTATATCAGGCAGAAGGCTGAAAAGCAATTCCAAACAGAAAGCTGAAAAGCAAAGTAATAGGGCTGCATCTCCACGATCACGATGTCGGGACATTAAAAATCTCAATTTTGAAACCATTCTTGACAGCAGGCATTTTCTTCACCTTTTCAGAGGCGAACGAAGCATGAACTTCCGTACGCAATCTACCTCTGCGCGGGCGGTATCATCGCGTTTTCGCCGCTGCTCATCCGCCTGCTTGCAGCGGAGAACTATCGTGTGATTGTATCCATACCGCCGATAAGATTTCAAATTTCATATTGCTGAATGCTCCTTGTATCTCTTTTACTATGTCCTTTGCAGTTGTGAAATAGATGTTTTTTACAAGTGTAGGGTCATCATACAACTGCCTTCTTACTAGTGTAGCTGCGATTCCAGAAGTGGCGAAGCCATATATCTGATTGTCTATTATGTGTTGCCTTCTCTTCTGTTCTTTTGGAAATGCCTGTACCATTAGTTGGCTTTCCATTAGCCGTTTGTAAATCTCTGCAAGAAATCTACCACTCTTGACTGCTGGGTCAAAAAGCTTTGCCTCTTTGTTAAATACACTAGCAGGGAGTAAATCAACCATGTCTTTTACTATGTTTTGTGGCGTGATAACTTCCGAGTTGGAATATTTTGAAATGCCTGTTATGGCTTGGAACCTGTCAAATAAATCTTCCATAGGAATACCATCCTCAAAATCTCATTTTCTTCTGAATATCAGTAAGCCTGGTTTTAAGATAGCAGGCAAAGGAAAGAGGAACCCTAAAAATTTAGGTATCCTCTCGGAAATTGGGTATCTGGGGCACGCTTTTGGTGAAATCGACGGAGTTTTTACCATCAACACAAAAGGTAAAAGGGACGCCGCGCTTTCCTCATTGACAATTCGACGGGGAATGCTATAATCTGCTATGTCTGAAAAAAATGTAAAATTGTATCGCAGAGGTGCCGCCGCGAGGCGGAGAATAGAGAATCCGGTGCGAATCCGGAACGATGCAGTCACTGTGTACGGGAACGGCCTGCGTAGCCACTGGGAAACTGGGAAGGGCAGCGCCGCGATGAACGAAGTCAGGAGACCTGCCTCTGCGGGAAATCTCAGGCCCGCTGCACACAGGCTGATATTTCTGCGAGTTTACCCGCGGCGCGATTTTTTCGCGGCGCGGTGTTGCTGGTTGGAATCGTGAGAGCGGCTGTGGGTCACCATGGCCGCTTTTATATTTCTTTCAGAACGATTTTTGAAGAAGAAGGTAAAGAGAAACATGAAAAAAGCACTTGCAATCCTGCTCACAGCCGTGATGCTGCTGGGCGTGCTGACCGCCTGCGGCAGCAAGAAGGACGACGCTGCCGACGACACGCAGAACACGGAGGACGCCGACAAGGCCGCGGCCGACAATGTCGCCGCGCTCATCGACGCGATCTACGTTCAGGAGCGCACCGATGAGACCGACGCGCAGTGCGAGGCCGCCAAGGCTGCCTGGGACGCGCTGACCGACGAGCAGAAGTCCATGGTCGAGGGTGAGGAAGCGAGCCCCGAGTATTTCGGTCTTGACACGGGCGATGCGTCCAAGGATGATCCCCGCAATCAGGACGAGATCGGCGAGAACGAGCTTCTGGTCGTTTCCTTCGGCACGTCCTACAACGACAGCCGCATCAACGATATCAAGAGCATCGAGGACGCCCTGCAGGAGGCCTATCCTGACTGGTCCGTCCGCCGCGCTTTCACGGCTCAGATCATCATCAACCACATTCAGGCCCGCGACGGCGAGAAGATCGACAACATGACCCAGGCGCTCGACCGCGCTGTGGCCAACGGCGTCAAGAACCTCGTCGTGCAGCCGACGCACCTGATGCACGGCGCGGAGTATGACGAAATGTGTGCTACCATCGACGAGTACCGCGACCGGTTCGAATCTGTCTCCATCGCAGAGCCCCTGCTCGGCGAGGTCGGCAGCGACGCGACCGTCATCAACGCCGACAAGGAAGTTGTCGCCAAGGCCATCACCGCCGCCGCGGTCGAGGCAAGCGGCTTTGACTCTCTCGAGGCTGCCAAGGAAGCTGGCACCGCGTTCGTCTTCATGGGCCACGGCACCGCACACGTCGCCAAGGTCAGCTACAGCCAGATGAGCGCCCAGATGCAGAACCTTGGCTATGAGAACGTCTTCATCGGCACGGTCGAGGGCGAGCCGGAGGAGACCTCCTGCGAGTCCGTCATCGAGGCCGTCAAGGCCGCGGGCTACACCAACGTCATCCTGCGCCCGCTGATGGTCGTTGCCGGTGACCACGCCAACAACGACATGGCCGGCAGCGACGACGATTCCTGGAAGACCATGTTCGAGGCTGCCGACTTCACCGTCGACTGCCAGATCGCGGGCCTCGGCGAGATTGCCGACATCCAGGCGCTGTACATCGCCCACACCCAGGCCGCCATTGACGCCCTGAACGCATAAAAAGGATCAAAAAGGGGCTCCGAAGCGATTGTGCACCGCTTCGGGGCCTTTTCCGGATGGAGGTACTTCCCAATGAAAAGAACACTGACACTGATACTGACCGTGCTGATGCTCTGCACGCTGCTTTTCGGCTGCGGGCAGAAGAGCGGGGACGGCGATCCGCAGGACACCAACACCGAGCCCGCGCTTGCCGACGGCGTTTACACCGCGGATTTCAGCACCGACAGCAGTATGTTCCACGTGAACGAGGCAAGCAAGGGCAAGGGTACGCTGACGGTCGAAAACGGCCAGATGACGATCCACATCAGCCTGCCGTCCAAGAGCATTCTGAACCTCTTCTGCGGCACGGCGGAGGACGCGCGGAAGGACGGCGCGGCGCTCTTGCAGCCCACGACCGACACCGTCACCTATTCCGACGGCCTGAGCGAGGAGGTCAATGGCTTTGATATCCCCGTGCCCGCGCTGGACGAGGAGTTCGACGTCGCCATCATCGGCACGAAGGGCAAGTGGTACGACCACAAGGTCTCCGTGACGAACGCCGTTTTGAAGGAAGACGACGCCGCCGCGCCCGCCGAGACGCTGGCCGACGGCACCTACACGATCGCCGTGACGCTCGAGGGCGGCAGCGGCAAGGCGAACATCCAGTCGCCCTGTACGCTGACGGTCGCGGACGGCAAAATGACCGCCACCATCGTCTGGAGCAGCAGCCACTATGACTATATGCTCGTGGACGGCGAGCGCTGCGACGTGCTCTCGACCGAAAACGGCTCGACGTTTGAGATCCCCGTCGCCGCGCTGGATACGCCGCTTGCCGTGGTCGGCGATACCACCGCCATGAGCACGCCGCACGAGATCGACTACACGCTGACGTTCGACGCCTCGAGCGCCGAGGTGAACAGATGAGACGCCTGCCGCGCGCGCTTCTCACGCTGCTGGCCGTGCTGACGCTCTGCGCCTGCGGGGACAAAGCGCAGGACGGTTCGAACGGCGAAAATGCGGCGGTCGCGTGGGATGCTCTGTCGTTTGACAAGACCATGCCGCTTGACTATGCCACGCAGTTTTCCGTTTCCTACGCGGGTGACGAGTACAAGTGCATCACCATCGGGCAGGATCAGGAATTCCTGCTCGTGGCGGAGGGCGCGGCCGTGCCCGGCGGCGTGCCGGAGGGCGTGACAGTTTTGCAGCAGCCGCTTGATGAAATTTATCTGGTCGCCAGCGCGGCGATGGACAGCTTTGCCCAGCTGGACGCGGTCGACAGCATCCGCTTCAGTGGACGCAAGGAGTCGGACTGGTATGTCGAGCAGGCGAAGGAGGCCATGAGCGCGGGTGACATGCTTTACGCGGGCAAATACTCCGAGCCCGATTACGAGCTTATCTTGTCGCAGGGCTGCGATCTGGTGCTTGAAAACACGATGATCTACCACTCGCCCGAGGTCATCGAGCAGTTTGAAACGCTGGGTATCCCCGTGCTCGTGGAAATGTCCAGCTACGAGAGCGAGCCGTTTGGCCGCATGGAGTGGGTCAAGCTCTACGGTGCGCTCATCGGCAAGGAGAACGAGGCCGCGGCGCTGTTTGAGGAGAAAATGGACAGCGTTTCGGGCATTCTGGGCGCTGCGCCCACGGGAAAGACCGTCACATTCTTCTATGTGACGAGCAACGGCGCGGTCAATGTGCGAAAGTCGACGGACTATGTCGCTAAATCCATCGCCATGGCGGGCGGGGAATACGTCTCCTTTGACAACACGGAAGAGGAGAACGCCCAGTCCACCGTCACCATCCAGATGGAGGCATTTTACAGCGGCGCGCACGACGCGGATGTGCTCATCTACAACAGCATCATCGACGGCGGGCTTACGACGATCGACGAGCTTTTAGCGCTCGAACCGCTGCTCGGCGATTTCAAGGCCGTGCAGAACGGGAACGTCTGGTGCCTGACGAAGGACTTTTATCAGGAATCGCTCGAATTGAGCGACCTCGTCGTGGATCTCCACACCGTTTTGAGCGGGGCGGATACGCCGCTCCGGTTTTTGACAAAGCTGCAATAATTTTTGACTGGAAAGTTGAAACAGACAGGAGGGACGGGCATGGAGCAGAAGCGGAAAACACGGACGTGGTGCGGCTTTTTGCTGCTGCTCGTCCTTTTGGCTGTTTTTTTGATCTGGAATTTATTCGCGGGCAGCGTGCAGCTCTCCGCGTCTCAGATAGGACAAATTCTGCTCGGCGGCGGGGATGACCTGACGCAAAAGCAGATCATTATGCAAATTAGATTGCCGCGCATGGCGTCGGCGCTCATTTTAGGCGGTGCGCTGTCCGTGTCGGGGTATCTTCTGCAAACGTTTTTCCACAATCCCATCGCGGGGCCGTTCGTGCTGGGCATTTCGTCGGGCGCGAAGCTCGCGGTGTCGATCGCGATGATCGTTTTCCTCAGCCGCGGCGTCAGATCATCGTCAGCGCTGCTGATCAGCGCGGCGTTCATCGGCGCGATGCTCTCGATGGGCCTCATCCTGCTCATTTCGCAGCGGGTCAATCAGATGAGCCTTCTCGTCGTCTGCGGCGTGATGATCGGCTACATCTGCTCAGCGCTGACGGATTTTCTCGTCACGTTCGCGGACGACTCGAACATCGTGAACCTGCACGACTGGTCGAACGGCTCGTTTTCCGGCATGAAGTGGGAAAACGTGACGACGATGGCGTGGGCCTGCGGGACCGCGCTGATTTTGACATTTTTTCTCTCCAAGCCCATCCGCGCCTATCAGCTCGGCGAGGTCTACGCGCGCAACATGGGCGTGCCGATCAAGGCGTTCCGCGCGGCGCTCATCCTGCTCTCCAGCGTGTTATCTGCCTGCGTGACAGCCTTCGCCGGCCCCATCTCGTTTGTCGGCATCGCGCTGCCGCACCTGATGAAGGCGCTTTTCAAGACGGCGGAGCCGCTTTTGCTGATCCCGGCGAGCTTCCTCGGCGGGGGCATCTTCTGCCTTGCGTGTGATCTCATCGCGCGCACGGCCTTTGCGCCCACGGAAGTCAGCATCAGCTCGGTCACGGCGGTGTTCGGCGCGCCGGTCGTCATCTACATGATGGTGCGCAGAAAGGCGGGGCGGGAATGAGCGGCTATTTGGAGACAAAGAATTTATCCGTCGGCTACCACGGCAAGCCCCTCATCGAGGATGTGTCCCTCTGCGTGCAGAGGGGAAAGATCGTTACGCTGATCGGGCCGAACGGCTCGGGCAAGTCGACGATCCTGAAAACCGTCATCGGTCAGCTGCCGGAGCTTTCCGGCACAGTGTATCTGGATGGCGAGACGATGCGCTCGCGCAGCCGCAACGACGTCGCGCGGCGCATGGCGATCTTGATGACCGCGCGCGTCGAACCGGAGCTCATGACCTGCCGCGATGTGGTCAGCTCAGGCCGCTATCCCTACACGGGGAGGCTCGGCGTCCTGCGGGACGAAGATAAGAAGATCGTCGAGCAGTCGCTTTCTCAGGCGGACGCGCTCGCGTTCGCCGACGCGCCGTTTTCCGCCGTCAGCGACGGCCAGCGGCAGCGCATTCTGCTCGCAAGGGCTCTGTGCCAGCAGCCGCAGCTTATCGTGCTCGACGAGCCGACGAGCTTTTTGGACATCCGCTACAAACTGGAACTGCTCTCCGTCCTCAAGCGCATGGTGCGCGAAAACGACCTCGCCGTGCTGCTCTCGCTCCACGAGCTCGATCTGGCGCGGCGCATTTCGGACACAGTCATCTGCGTCGCGGGCGACCGCATCGACCGCATCGGCACGCCGGAGGAGATCTTCACGAGCGACTACATCGCGCAGCTCTATCATTTGGAGCGAGGGAAGTACGACGAGTGCTTCAGCACATTGGAATTTGTACCGTAGCGCATACAAGTAAAAACGCTTTATAGAGATTGCAGAAGGAGGGGAGACCATGCAGAAGGCAGCGCCGAGATTGCTCATTGCCGGAACGAACAGCGGCTGCGGCAAGACGACGGTGACCTGTGCGATCTTGCAGGCGCTTGTCGACGGCGGCGTTTCTGTCGCCGCGGCGAAGTGCGGTCCCGATTACATTGACCCCATGTTCCACCGCGAGATCATCGGCGCGAAGAGCAGCAATTTGGACCCCTTCTTTTTTGACGACGACACGCTGCGCTTCCTCCTTGCGCAAAACGGCGCAGGGAAGGACGTGACGGTCATCGAGGGCGTGATGGGCTATTACGACGGCATCGGCCTTGATTCCTCGCGCGCGAGCACCTTTGAGGTCGCGCAGCGGACGGAAAGTCCCGTCGTGCTCGTGCTGAACGCGAAGGGCGCGGGATTGTCAGTGCTGGCCGTGCTCGACGGTTTTCTGCACTTTGCGCCGGAAAACCGCATCCGCGGTGTCATCCTGAACGGCTGCACGGCGATGAGCTATCCGACGCTTGCGCGGGCGATCGAAGAACGCTTCGGCGTGCGCGCATGCGGCTTTCTGCCGCAAATGCCCGACTGCTCGCTCGAGAGTCGTCACCTCGGCCTCATCACCGCGGCAGAGGTGGACGATCTGAAAGAGAAGATGCAGCGTCTCGCCGCTAAGGCGCGGGAGACGATCGATTTGAACGCGCTGCTGCAAATCGCGAAGAGTGCGCCGCCGCTCGCATTCACGCCGCCGGACATTTCGGATGCGGGCAAGCATGTGCGCATCGGCGTCGCGCGCGACAGGGCATTTGCTTTTACTATGAAGACAGTCTGGAACTCCTGCGCCGCTTAGGGGCGGAGCTTGTGCCGTTCAGCCCGCTGTCAGATGAACGCTTACCGGAAGACCTGCACGGCCTGTACCTCGGCGGCGGCTATCCCGAGCTCTACGCGGAGCGGTTGGAGGCAAACGCCGCCATACGCGCTTCTATCCGCGCGGCGGTGGAAAGGGGACTGCCCTGCGTCGCCGAGTGCGGCGGCTTTATGTACCTGACGCAGTCCATCGCGGGACATGCGATGGCGGGCGTTTTATCGGGCAGCTGCTTCGACGCAGGGAAGCTGACGCGCTTTGGCTACGCGACATTGACGGCGCAGCGGGATTCGATGCTGTTTGCCGCGGGCGAGCAGATCCCCGCGCACGAGTTCCACCGCTGGGATGCGGAAAATCCGGGCGAGGACTTCCTCGCGGAAAAGCCGAGCGGAAGAAGCTGGCGCTGCGCGTATGCGGGCGAAACGCTCTACGCGGGCTATCCGCATTTCCACTTTTACGCAAACCTGAGCGCCGCGGTGCGCTTTGTTGAAGCCTGCCGAAAGGAGAAACACCGCTATGAGTGAGCCGATGAAGCCGATGGAAATTGAACAGCGCAGCTTCGAGATCATCACGGAGCTGCTGGGAAACCGCGTGCTCGACCCCGAAAACGAGCTTGTCATCAAGCGTGTCATCCACACGACGGCGGACTTTGACTATGCCGACAATCTGACGTTTTCCGACCACGCGGTGCAGAAGGGTATCGCCGCGCTGAAAAGTGGCTGCGACATTGTCACCGACACGCAGATGGCGAAAGCTGGCATCAACAAGACGATCCTCGC
>ENA-OQHF01000071-OQHF01000071.1-human-gut-metagenome-genome-assembly--contig:-NODE-71-length-59839-cov-5.823335_pt1 | contig 59839 bp, 79 predicted proteins | sample MGYA00242559_ERZ504709 | MGnify/ENA primary metagenome ERZ504709 (study PRJEB26092, sample SAMD00036203) | human gut metagenome | host: Homo sapiens | study: EMG produced TPA metagenomics assembly of... | reverse complement strand
CTGTTACAAGTTGTCAACGGGCTGAGGTAAAGCGGGTCCTGCACTGCGATGCAACAACAAGTGTGGATATGGACGCTCTTCTGTCAGAAACACTTCCTGCTGTCGCGATATTTTCACCCCAACAAATCAAATTTTCTATGTGAAAAAAATTGTCAGTTTCCGCAAATTTAGATTGAAATTTGGGGAACGCTAGTATATACTAGAATAGGCAGAAATTTTGGTTTATTTTAAATATTTTATAACTATGGAGGGCTAGAATATGAGCTACAATGCAACAGGAAACTCAGCAAGCAGACGTATTGCCACATTGCTTGATGAGGGAAGCTTTGTTGAAATTGGTGGTGCTGTTACAGCAAGAAGTACCGATTTCAATATGCAGGAGAAGGCGGCTCCTTCAGACGGTGTTATTACCGGATACGGAGTGATCGATGGTAATCTTGTCTATGTATATAGTCAGGATGCTGATGTTCTCGGCGGAGCTATCGGAGAGATGCATGCGAAAAAGATCGCACGGATCTATGATATGGCAATGAAGATGGGAGCACCTGTTATCGGTCTGATCGATTGTGCCGGATTAAGACTTCAGGAAGCAACAGATGCACTTGAGGCATTTGGAAGTCTTTATCAGAAACAGGCACTCGCATCCGGAGTGATTCCGCAGGTAACAGCTATTTTCGGTATGTGCGGAGGCGGACTTGCAATCGTGCCGGGTCTTGCAGACTTCACATTTATGGAAGAAAAAGATGGAAAATTATTTGTTAATTCTCCGAATGCACTGGAAGGAAATGAAATTTCCAGATGTAATACAGCCAGTGCCGCTTATCAGAGCAAGACGGCTGGTCTTGTAGATGGTATCGGTACAGAGGCAGAGATTCTCGGACAGATTCGTTCACTTGTATGCATGATTCCTGCCAATTATGAAGACGATATGTCTTATGAAGAGTGTACAGATGATCTGAACCGTGTATGTGCTGATATCGCAAATGCATCAGAAGATACAGCAATCGCACTTGCACAGATTGCTGATAATGGCGTTCTTGTAGAGACAAAGAAAGATTATGCAAAAGAGATGGTTACAGGCTTTATCCGTCTGAATGGACAGACTGTAGGTGTCGTTGCCAACCGTTCCAAAGTATACGGAGCTGATGCTGAGACAGAGGCTGAATTTGATGCTGGACTTACTGTTGACGGATGTGCAAAAGCAGCAGATTTCGTTAATTTCTGTGATGCATTCTCTATCCCGGTTCTGACGCTGACAAATGTAGCAGGCTTTGCTGCAACTGTAGAGTCTGAGAAGAACATGGCCAAGGCTGTTGCCAGACTGACTTATGCATTTGCAAATGCGACTGTTCCGAAAGTAAATGTGATCGTAGGAAAAGCATTTGGAAGTGCTTATGTAGCAATGAACAGCAAATCAGTTGGTGCTGATCTTGTATATGCATGGCCGACAGCAGAAATCGGTATGATGGATGCAAAACTTGCAGCACAGATTATGTATCCAGATGCTGATGCAGATACTCAGAGTGCAAAAGCAGCAAAATATAAAGAACTGCAGTCCAGTCCGAACGCAGCAGCAGCCAGAGGATATGTTGATGCCATCATCGAACCTGCAGACACCAGAAAATATGTGATCGGTGCATTTGAAATGCTGTTCACAAAAAGAGAGAATCGTCCGGACAAAAAGCACGGTACGGTTTAGTGAGGTGAGGCGAAGTGAAGAAAAAAATCAGTTTATTAGGACTTATCCTCATTCTCGTCCTTAGCTTTACGGGATGTGGTAAGTCTGAGACGACAGAGTATGATCAGACGACAATGGAGCAGTATGCAGATACAATCATCAGTGCATTCAGTTCTATGTCTGAAGAAGATATGGATTATTACGAGAATCTGAGAGATCTGAATCTTGATATTACTCTTTTACAGGCACAGTTACCGATCGATGGATCGGATTTCCTGACTATGATCGAAAGCTGGAAGGCTTCTCAGGAAGAATGTGGCGCTTATATTGAGCATGGTGACTGGACAATGAAAGTCAGCCATGATGGTGCAACACTTTCATCCGAAGGTAAATTTGAGGACAGAGATGCTGAGATTGCTTTCACATTCAATGAGAAGAGCGATATGGAGAGCATGACAGTATCCGCACATTATACAACAGGAGAAATCCTTAAAAAAGCCGGATTAAATACAATCCTTGGAATGGGAACTGTATTTGTTGTATTGATTTTCATTTCATTTATTATCTATCTGCTTGGATTCATTCCGAAGCTTCAGAAGAAGCTTTCCGGTAAAGGAAAAGCTGCAGAAGAGAAGAAGGAAACACCTGTACAGGCAGCTCCGGCACCTGCAGTATCTGCACCACAGGCAGCAGGTACGGATGACGGCGAACTTGCAGCAGTTATTGCAGCAGCAATCGCAGCTTCAGAAGGAACTTCTACAGATGGTTTCGTAGTTCGTTCTATCAAGAGAAGAAAATCAAATAAATGGAATTAATCAGGAGGATATGAAAATGAAGAATTATACAATTACAGTAAACGGAAATGTATATGATGTAACAGTTGAAGAAAATGGTGCAGGTGCAGTTCAGACAGCAGCACCAGTTGCAGCTCCTAAGGCTGTTGCTCCGGCAGCTCCAAAAGCAGCTCCGGCAGCAGGTGCAGGAAGTATCCAGGTAAAAGCCGGTGCAGCCGGAAAAGTATTCCAGATTCCTACATCCGTTGGTCAGAGTGTACAGGCTGGAGATACTGTAATCGTGATCGAGGCCATGAAGATGGAGATCCCGGTTGTTGCCCCGGAAGCAGGAACTATTGCCAGCATTGATGTTGCAGTAGGTGATGCTGTTGAATCAGGAGCCGTACTCGCTACATTAAACTAGTTACTGAACCAGGAGGTTTTACAAATGGAATATATTTCAAATACGCTGGGAAACCTCGTAGATCAGACCGCGTTCATGAATCTGACTTTTGGTAACCTGATCATGATCGCTGTTGCCTGCGTGTTTCTCTATCTGGCAATCCACCATGGCTTTGAGCCATTGCTTCTTGTTCCGATTGCCTTTGGTATGTTGCTTGTAAATATCTATCCGGATATTATGCTTCATGCTGAAGATGCAGCAAACGGTACAGGTGGACTTCTGTATTACTTTTATCAGCTTGACGAGTGGTCGATCCTTCCTTCTCTGATTTTTCTCGGAGTCGGAGCTATGACAGACTTTGGTCCGCTGATTGCGAATCCGAAGAGTTTTCTTCTCGGAGCAGCAGCACAGTTTGGTATCTTTGCCGCTTATCTTGGAGCGATGGCTCTTGGATTTTCCGACAAGGCAGCAGCAGCTATCTCTATTATCGGAGGTGCAGACGGTCCGACATCTATCTTCCTTGCAGGTAAACTGCAGCAGACAGCTATCATGGGACCAATCGCTGTAGCGGCATATTCTTATATGTCACTTGTGCCGATCATCCAGCCACCGATCATGAAACTTCTTACAACAGAGAAGGAAAGAAAGATCAAAATGGATCAGCTTCGTCCGGTTTCCAAACTGGAGAGAATCCTGTTCCCGATCATTGTTACGATCGTTGTCTGCGTGATCCTTCCTACAACAGCTCCACTGGTTGGTATGCTGATGCTTGGTAACCTGTTCAAAGAGTGTGGCGTAGTAAGACAGTTGACAGAGACAGCTTCTAATGCTCTGATGTATATCGTAGTTATCCTTCTTGGTACGTCTGTAGGTGCTACAACAAGTGCGGAAGCATTCCTGAACCTTGATACGATCAAGATCGTTATCCTCGGTCTCATAGCATTTGCATTCGGTACTGCGGCAGGTGTACTGTTCGGTAAACTGATGTGCTGGATTACTAAGGGAAAAGTAAATCCGTTGATCGGTTCTGCAGGTGTATCTGCGGTTCCTATGGCAGCACGTGTATCCCAGAAAGTTGGTGCTGAGGCAGATCCTACAAACTTCCTGCTTATGCATGCAATGGGACCAAACGTTGCCGGAGTTATCGGTACTGCAGTAGCAGCCGGAACATTTATGGCCATCTTCGGCGTTAAGTAAATTTGGAGGACAAATAAATGGCAGAAATTGAAAAGAAACCAGTTAAAATAGTAGAAACCATTCTGCGTGATGCACATCAGTCCCTGATTGCAACCAGAATGACAACAGATCAGATGATGCCGATCGTCGACAAGATGGATAAAGTCGGATATCATGCTGTAGAGTGCTGGGGTGGAGCAACATTTGATGCTTCCCTCCGTTTCCTTAAAGAAGATCCATGGGAAAGACTTAGAAAGTTCCGTGATGGATTCAAGAATACAAAGCTTCAGATGCTGTTCCGTGGACAGAATATCCTTGGATACCGTCCTTATGCAGATGATGTTGTAGAATATTTTGTACAGAAATCTGTAGCAAATGGAATCGATATTATCCGTATTTTTGACTGTCTCAATGATATGAGAAACCTTCAGACAGCCGTTACAGCAGCCAACAAGGAAAAAGCACATGCACAGGTTGCAATGTCTTATACTCTTGGAGATGCTTATACATTGGAATACTGGGTTGACCTTGCAAAGAGAATCGAAGATATGGGTGCAAGCTCTATCTGTGTAAAAGATATGGCAGGACTTCTTGTTCCATATCAGGCAACAGAGCTTGTTACAGCACTGAAAGAAGCTGTAAGTATCCCGATCGAAATGCATACACATTATACTTCCGGTGTAGCTTCCATGACTTATCTAAAGTCTGTAGAAGCAGGTGCTGACATCATTGATACAGCTATGTCACCATTCGCACTTGGAACATCCCAGCCGGCAACAGAAGTTATGGTTGAGACATTCAAGGGAACACCTTACGATACAGGACTGGATCAGAATCTTCTTGCTGAGATTGCTGATTACTTCCGTCCAATCCGTGACGATGCTCTTGAGAGCGGGCTTCTGAATCCTAAGAACCTTGGTGTAAATATCAAAACTCTTCTGTACCAGGTACCGGGAGGAATGCTTTCCAACCTTACATCCCAGTTAAAAGAGCAGGGTGCTGAAGACAAGTTCTATGAAGTTCTTGAGGAAGTACCGCGTGTCCGTAAAGATCTTGGTGAGCCGCCACTGGTTACACCTTCTTCACAGATCGTTGGAACTCAGGCAGTATTTAACGTATTGATGGGGGAACGTTATAAGATGGTTACAAAAGAAACAAAAGATGTTCTCGCAGGAAAATACGGAAAGACAACAAAACCGGTTGATCCGGAACTTCAGAAGAAAGCTCTCGGTGATGTAGAACCTATCACGTGTCGTCCGGCAGATCTGATCCCGGATGAGCTTGATACACTCCGTGAAGAGTGCAAGCAGTGGATTCAGCAGGATGAGGATGTGCTGACATATGCATTATTCCCACAGGTTGCTGTTGATTTCTTCAAATACAGACAGGCTCAGCAGACAAAAGTTGATGCTACAGTAGCTGACACAGAGAATGGAGCTTATCCAGTCTAATTATAAAATCTGAATTAACACAGAGAACAGAGAACCTGCCGATGGCAGGTTCTCTTGCATATTCAGACATACAAAGAAGAGATACAAAACGGGAATACCGTTTTGCATCTCTTCTTTGTACTGCTCTGTATCTTTCGTGAAGTAATAAGATAAATGCGAAATGAGTGATATAACTCACTTCGCATTTTTAATTTTTATAAGAAATTGATAAATGCGTTAGAGTGAATAATCACTCTGGCGCATTTATTTTTTTGCCTAAAAACAGAGGAGGTGGAGAGCAATGGCAACCAATAAGCGACCGAGAAAAGCGTACAAGCGCATCGGATTCGAGGACAGAAAGAAAATCGAAGCACTGAACGCACAGGGCAAAACAGTAGATGAGATGGCGATGGCAATCGGTGTCCACTCGGCTACCATGTACCGTGAACTCGCCAGAGGTGGAGAACCGTACAAGGCAGAGGTCGCACAGCATTCCATCTAACAGAGAGGAGCAAGTGGAATGGAAGAACTGGATATCAAGACTGCCATACAGATAGCAAAAATACTGGCAGCGGCTCCGGATGAAAGAATCCCCATGATACTGGATGTGTTCAGCAAGGCACAGGTTGATATAGGCGGCCTTGATGAACTGGCAGAATGGAGAGCACTGGACAAGCAGGCCGCACTGATTGACACAGATGCCTTTGTAACAGAACTGACCAAGGGCAAGGAACTGGAGGACGGAGAATACCGCATCAGAGTTCCAGAGTTTAATCACTTCTGTAGCACAAAGGGAGTGAGTGCCAGATACGCAAGGAAGCACCTGTACGAAAGCGGAATGCTCCGAAGCAGCACTGACAATGGCAAGATCAACTACACCTGCCCAGTGCAGGCAACAGATACCAAAAAAACAGAACGATGCGTATGCATCACACCTAAAAACTGAATACCGAAGAAACACACTGGCAAGCATCGACCAGGATAAAAACCGATAGGTAGGAGCGAGCCGCCGCAGTAAATCGCTCCGGCAGCAGGACATGAGCCTGCATGAATAGCTGTCGTAATTGGGGTAGGGAACGCAGACCCAAGTAAAACAACAACGGTTCGGAGGCAGATGAGAAACACGCAGAGAGAGAATACCGAGAGCATGGATGCGTGGGTGCGATTTAACACTCGGTAGCGGGGAATGAAAAAGACCGCACTGCAGGCGACTAGTACAGCTACCCCAAAGAATACTCAGGGAGCATGAACGGAACAGTTACTCTTCAAAGCCTTGGAGAACCTGTTCCATGCCAGACCCAAGAAGCCTAGAGAGCATAATGAGGTACTGGTAAAAGTCAAGTAAGTATAAAGGAGAGAGCATATGAAACAGCCAAAGAAACTGACAAGGAATCAGAAAGAGATACTGGTCAAGAAGGGAATGAACCCAGATGACTATATGCTCCATTCAGAGGATGAGAAAGAGATGATCCTCTATAACAGGAAGGAAAAGAGACTGGAAGCAGTCGAGAAGTAAGCAGGAGGTGCATGACGATTTGAAACTCGGTAGGAGACAGAAGCGAATTCTGAAAAGAAAGCTGAAGCGCATAGCAGGGGATGTAGTAGCGGTAATAGTGGGAGCAGGAATGTTTGTCGGATTGTTTATCGCATGGGCAAACGAACCGATGCCGGACTGGAGCGAGTACATAGAGGAAAACCACATAGGCATGGTGCAGGTGGAAGGCTCGGACACATGGCTGACGCAGGAAGAATATGAACAGATGTGCAAAGAGCGTGACGCATACAAGGCAGCAGAGCAGGCAGAGGAACAATCCTATTACAACGCAATCCTCCAGAGCACTGAGACACCAGTACCGACAACGACCGCAGCAATCGGCAGTCTGGACTGGGATGCAGATAACTCCTACAGATTAGCGAAAATCGCCATGGCGGAAGCAGAGGGCGAGGACACCGAGGGCAAGGCACTGGTCATACTGGTAGTGCTGAACCGAGTATGGAGCGATGACTTCCCGGATACCATCGAGGGAGTGATCACAGAGGATTCCCAGTTCGCAGCATACGAAAATGGAAGATACGACAGGGTAGAACCGGACGCAGACTGCTACCGGGCACTGGAAATGGTGCAGGTAGAGCACTGGGATGAGAGCCGGGGAGCGACATACTTCGAGAGAACCACGGATGAAACCACATGGCACAACACCACACTGAAAAAATTATTCACACACGGTAACCACACATTCTACACGGAAGAATAGATGAACGGTTGCAGGAAGGGGAAGCAAGCATGGACAATATAACAATGTCGCTCGGAATTTACTTCGAGGTAAAGGACGCAGAGATATATGGTGGAGAAGGCACAGTCGGATACGCAGCAACGATTGTAGATATTTCACTCAGCGGATTACAGAAGGCTGATTTCACGAAATACGCAGAGAGCCAAAAGGAAGGCATGGCGCAGTTCTGCCACGTCCCGGTTGAAAAGGTAAGAGTAATATCCAGAGACGAATACGAAGAAAACACGGACTAACAGGAAGGAAGTAACCAACAATGAAAATGGCAATGAAGGACGGACAGATACTCATAAGAGAAGCAGACAATGTCCAGTTCACAATCATAAAGAGTTGGGGAAAGATGAAGTGGAGCAGGCAGACGCAGACACTAAGCGGACCGGCTGACATCGAACTGCTGAACAGACTGGCAGGACTGGTAAACTTGCCACCGTCCATCGAAGCAGAGCGAAAGAAGCTGAACGAAGTAATGGCAGCAGTCGACCGGGAACGCATGAACCCGAAGCCAGAGCCGCTCATCCCACCGCCAGTCAAAGTGTCGCCATTCACGCACCAGGTGCGAGGATACAATATGGCACTCATGACATTCGGACTGGTAGACCCACCGAAACCAAAGGAGGCGGAGAAGTGATACATATCAAGGAAACAGAAATCATCCCACTTCTGAAGGAAGCGCAGACAGAATACTCGCAGAAGATAACTGAGGGCGACCCAAAAGATGTGGAGATGGCAGAAAGAATAGAGGAAGCACTCACACAGGCGATGGACATCGTGTACGACTACCAGAGCATGGCAGATGAGCATAAGCGGATGGTCGAAAAATACGAGACAGAAGCACCAGTAATCAAGAGAGGTATGGACTTTTACTGCTGCCCTGCCTGCGGAAAGAGAACCTCCCGAAATCATACGCACTGCCACTGGTGCGGAAAGAAACTAGGGTGGTAAAGATGACAGATCGAGAAAAGAAAGAATTAATAGAAGCAGAGGAAACAATACTGCAATTGTTCTTCGATGCGTATGAAAGAGCAATGAAGTACACAAAAGGCAATATCAACCTTTCACTCCGCATGGCAGCAATGCTCGTGTCAGCGATGGTTCACGACCAGACGGAAAGCAAGTCCTTTCAATTTTTGTGGCAAATGGGGAGGGATAACAAATGACGCAGGAAATAACAATGGGGTCTTTGTTCTCCGGGAGCGGAGGCTTTGAACTGGCAGGATCGATATTCGGAATCAGACCGATATGGGCAAGTGAGATAGAGCCATTCCCGATACTGGTAACCACAAAGAACTTCCCGGAGATGAAACACCTCGGAGACATCAATAAATTAAACGGCGCAGACTTAGAGCCAGTGACCATCATCGCAGGCGGCTCTCCATGCCAGGACATGAGCATAGCCGGAAAGCGTGAGGGTCTGGACGGTTCACGAAGCAATCTGTTCCGTGAGCAGATACGGATCATAAAGGAGATGAGATACAGTGACAGAGCAGCAGGCAGAACAGGAACGCAGATCAGACCGAGATACATGGTCTGGGAGAACGTGCCCGGAGCATTCAGTAGCAACAAGGGCAAAGACTTCCAGGCAGTCCTCCAAGAAATCATCAGCATCACAGACGAAGAATCCAATGTACCTCTCCCTCCGAAGGGAAAATGGCAGACAGCCGGATGCATCATGGGCGACCATTTCTCCATCACTTGGCGAGTGCTTGATGCCCAATACTGGGGAGTGCCCCAAAGAAGAAAGCGTATCTACCTTGTCGCAGATTTTGGAGGAAACACCGCACCAAAAATATTATTTGAGCGAGAAGGCTTGTCTGGGAATTTTGCGGAGAGCCGAGAAGCGTGGCAAAGAACTGCCGGAGATATTAAAAACGGCTCTCATAAGACAGGTGCAGAGGATGTCGAATGCTACGACATCAGCGACAGACGCAGGGTAGCTGATAAGAGCGAGGTATCGCCCACGCTCACAACAAAGATGGGGACCGGCGGTAACAATGTACCCATCGTATTAGAAAACCACCCACAGGACAGCAGAGTGACGATAGCAGAGGACGGTAATGTACCAACGCTGACCAGTCGCATGGGCACTGGGGGGGGCAATGTACCACTCATCCTCAGCCAATCACATTGCAGATCAGAAGCGGATGTGAGGGAGGAGGTAAGGGAGCATTGATGCAGACAGATAAGAGCGCAACGCTCAGTACACACAACACGCAGACCTTATTCGACCCGATTCCGATAGCAGATAAGGCAACCCGATACAAGGGCGGCGGAGATACCAGAAACAATGACGGCTCTGCCAATGGACTTGGCATCGGAGAACCGGGAGCACCTGCGAACACACTCACAGCCGCAGACAGGCACGGAGTAGCCTGCTTCGCACAACAAGCAATCGGGGAATATGAGGAATCGGAGAAAGCCTCCTGTCTGAAACGCAGGGATTATAAGGACAGCACCGACCTCATTCTCTGGGAGTACATCATCCGCAGGCTCACACCATTGGAATGCTGCAGACTGCAAGGCTTTCCAGATAACTGGGCAGAGGAACTGGGGATACCAGAACCAACGCAGGTAGATATCGATCACTGGCGAGAGGTGTTCCGAACGCAGATGGAAGCCATGGGCGAGAGCAAAAAGGAAAAGACAGACAACCAGATCTGCAAATGGCTGAAAGACCCAGAGAGCGACTCAGCCAAATATAAGATGTGGGGCAACGGCATAGCACTTCCGTGTGCAATGTTTGTGATGGAAGGTATCGCCATGATACTAAGCAGGGAGGATACAGACGAGCAGAAATAACAGAGATTACATATCCTGTCGCACCCCCGCAGCAACCAAGCAGCAGGAGGCAGGTTGGAACAGGATGGTGCGAGATTTGGAGCACCGCAAAGCAAAAGAAAATCACAGGAAGGAGGTAAAAACCAATGGCAGAAACGCATAAAGGCTTCGGTCTGCTTTTTGAAATGGGATGCGGAAAGACGCTAACAGCAATCATGATAGCAGGCACGGCTTACCAGATGGGTAAGGTGGAAAAGGTACTGGTGGTAGCACCAACCTCCGTCTGCTCCGTATGGCCCAAGGACTTCGCAGAATTTGCAGACTTCAAGGCAAACATCAAGGTACTGCTCGGAGACAAGAACCGCAGGCTGAAGCTGTTAAACGATCTCGACAACTTCCCATTCAAGGCATTAAAGGTAGCCGTTATCAATTACGAATCCACATGGAGAGAAGGCATCTTTGACGCACTGTATGAATGGAACGCAGACATGATCATCTGCGATGAGAGCCAGAGAATCAAGAGCCACGATGCAGAGCAGTCCAAGGCAATGCACAAACTGGGCGACCAGGCAAAGTACAAACTTATCCTGTCCGGAACTCCGGTACAGAATAATGCAATCGACCTGTATAGCCAGTACCGCTTCCTTGACCCGACAATCTTCGGAACGAACTTCTATCAGTTCCGAAACAGATATGCCATCATGGGCGGATTTAACAGACACCAGATCGTGGGATATAAAGACCTCGACCAGTTAATCCAGAAAGAGCACTCCATCGCATACCGAGTGACCAAGGACGAAGCACTCGACCTGCCGGAGCAGACATTCCTGCAGAGATACATAACGATGTCGGCAAAGGAAAAGAACATCTACGACCGCATCAAGCGTGAGAGTTTCGCAGAACTGGAAAGCGGCGGGCAGATCAGCGCAACGACCGTGCTGACAAAGCTGCTTCGCCTTCAGCAATTCACTGGCGGATTTTTAGTGGCAGATGGCGAGGAAAAGCCGGAACTGGTCAGCAAGGGCAAGCTGAACGCACTGGAAGAAATCGTGGACGATTATGTGGTGGACGCAGGAAAGAAACTGGTAATCTTCGCACGTTTCAGACCGGAGATAGACATCATCGGGCAGATGCTGAAAAAGAAGAAACTCCGCTACGGAGAAATCTATGGAGATGTGAAACTGGAGGACAGGGGCGACATCGTCAAGGACTTCCAGACGAACCCGGAAACGATGGTATTCCTTGCACAGATCGATACCGCAGGACTGGGAATCACACTCACGGCCGCAGACACCTGTGTGTATTATTCGGTCAACTTCAACTATGCAGCATATAGTCAGAGCCTTGCCAGAATCCACCGTATCGGGCAGAAGAATGCCTGCACATACATCCATCTCATCACAGAGGGAACGATAGACGAAGTGGTGCTGAAAGCACTGGCGAAAAAAGAGGATCTGGCAAAAACAGTCGTAGATACATGGAGGGATTATTTCTAATGGGTGGACGCAAATGGACAGATGAAGAACTTGTCCTCCTGGAAGAACTGACAGAGAAGTACCCACTGGAAACAGTGGCAAGACGGCTGAACCGAACCAAGGAGGCGGTGTTTCTAAAAAGACAGCGCATCGGGATAGGCGGATACATGGCGAACACAGATATGCTCACCAGAAACACCGTGTCGAAGATCCTTGGAATAGAAAACCGAACCCTGCAGTACTGGGAGAGAAAAGGTCTGAAAAGCTACCGGAAGCGACCATACGTGATGTACCGACAGGAAGATATCATCAAATACATGAGAGAGCACCCAGAGGACTGGAACGCAGCCAGGGTAACAGACGACACAATGTTCATGCGCTACGACTGGTACAAGGAAAAAAGAAAAAATGATATATCACGCAGATACAACTGGACAGGAACGGAAGTCCGAAGGATGCAGCACCTCAGACACGAAGGATATTCCATAAGGGAAATCGCAGAAATAATGAACCGCTCGGAATCGAGCATAAAATACAAACTTTACAGGAGGAGCAACAATGGCAGCACTTGATGCAAAGACAGTAAATGCAAAGAGCGTGGAAACGGTAAAACTGAATTGCATTCAGAAAGTCAGTTCTACCAATAACAAAAGATTATGGCAACTGAATAAAGCATACAGGGAAGCCGAACACGATCTCCAACTCATGGAATCAATTGGTGCAATCTCAAAAAAAGAAGTGGAAGAAACCATGGATAAAATGAGATTTCACTATGTAAAACTTGGGTTGGAAATGAGGGATGGCTATGAAGATTGATATTTTCAACGCAGAAGAAAAATACGACATCCTCTACACGGACCCACCGTGGCAGCAAGGCAGGGGCGGAAAGAAAGCGGCCAGACCGAACAGCACCGGAACAACAGTACCATACGAGACAATGGACGTCCCCGGAATTATGGAACTGCACCGTTATGTCACAAACGAACTCATGAATGAAAAGCACAATGTATTCATGTGGACGATAGACAAGTACCTGCCGCAGACAGAGGAAATCATGAGCCTGCTTGGATATAAACTCCACGCAAGGCTGATATGGGATAAGGGCAACGGACCGGCACCCGCCTATACGGTGCGCTTCGCACATGAGTACCTGCTCTGGTTCTACAAGAAGGGGAATATCATCCTCCCGGACAAGGACAAGCGTGGAGCATTCTCCACGGTACTCAGAGAGAACAGCAAACGGCATCACAGCCAGAAGCCGGAATGTGCCTATCAGATGTTAGAAACATTTTTCCCACAGGCAAAGAAACTGGAACTCTTCGCAAGGGCGGAGCGTGACGGTTGGGACCAGTGGGGAAATGAATTATAAAACCAAAGGAGGAGCAACAACATGGAAATAGTAATGACACTGGACGACAAAGTCAGAGCCTATAAGGTACTGCTCGACAAGAAGGATGAGTTAGCAGAGCAGACCAAGGCGAACAATGAGGAACTCAAAAATCTGGAACAGGAAATCGCACAGCAGATGGTAGATGAGGAAAGGCCAGATACTACGGTGGACGGTTTCAAGTACAGCCTGCAGGAGAAAACGAGATACTCCAAGATTTCAGAAGAAAAGCTGATGGAAAAAGGCTTGGTGTTCTTCGATGTTTTGAGAGAACAGGGATTCGGACACCTTATCACAGAGAGAGTAGATCCACGAACCCTTGACTCTGCCATGAACAATCTGACAGCAGAGAACGATGGGGAACTCCCGGAAGAACTGGCAGAGGTACTCTCCGTTTATTCGGAACTGAAGGTATCCAAGAGAAAAGCCAACACCAAGGCATTAAGCAGAGCAAAGAAAGCACAGGAGGTATAAGCCATGGCAGATTATGAGCAGATGGAAATTGATGTAACACTGGAAAGCGACCGTGACCTTAAAGAGAATATGCAGGCGACTGCCAAGTTCGCACTGGGGCAGATTATGGAATATCAGCACCCGACCAAGGTAAAGAACCGCCATGAGGGATACGGCATCGCAGCAGAGGGATATGCGTCTCTGCAGGGCAAGATGAAATCCACCAAGACAGACATGGATGATCTCTTAAAACTCCTGCCGAATGGAGACGGCGATGTCCTCAATGTAATCGGCAGTCTTTACAATTCTGCGGTCGAGGTAGCAGTGGAGTCTATCAAACTTGCAGCACAGGCGCAGAGGATCATGGACGACCTCTACTACGGAGAGAGCGGAAAGCCGACACCGATGGAAGAATACATGGACGAGCAGGAAGCAGGAGCGTCAGAGGATGATGGCTTCGAGGAAGCAGACAATAACAAAGAAGATGCAGAGGAAATGGAGGAATAAGACATGGCAAAGAATGAGGTAGCAACAACAGAAAAGAATTTCAATCTGGTCACGCTGACCGGAGAACTGAAGGAAGCAGTAGCAGAAGAACTGGATGGTCTCGGCACTCTTCCATTTGAGAGAGCAAAGATTCCAAGCGGTGGCGGTCTTGCATTTGAACTGCCGGGAGAGACTGAGGATGAGCCTGTGATGAGTACAGACCTTACCGGAGTTCTTATCCATCATCACCCGGTAAATGCATACTGGAAAGAGGAGTACGCAGGCGGAAATGTTCAGCCGGACTGCTCAAGCCATGACGGAAAGCAGGGAGTGGAGCGTGAGACTGGGGAAATCCATGATTGCAGCAAGTGTCCGCATAACCAGTTCGGAAGCGGAAAGAACGGATCCGGAAAAGCCTGCAAGAACATTCACAGATGTTACATCCTGCAGGAAGGCAACCCTGTACCGATTATTCTCGCTTTACCGCCAACCTCTCTGAAATACATCAGAGATTACATCGGCAAGCGAATCCTCCTCAAAGGACTCCGCTGCTACGATGCCGTAACCAAGATCACGCTGAAGAAGGAAAAGTCGGCAGACGGCATCACATACTCCAGAGCAGCCTTCGCATTCGTAAGCAAACTGACGGACGAGCAGAGAGCCGAGACAAAGGCAATGGTGGAGATGATCAAGGCGCAGGCGGACAACATCCCGGATATTGATGAAGCAGACTATAACACAGGAGCCGCCGTGGATGCAGCAGACTTCCAGAGTGTGGACGGAGATGCAAATCTGCCATTCAACTAAGGCAGATATGGGTGGCGGCCATCCAGTGCGGTGCAGCGAGGTTCGAGTCCTCAAACGGATCGGTTCGACTCCGACTCGTGCAAGGTGCAAAACCGCACCAATATAAAGGAGGCACAGTATGCAGATATTATTTGATAACTGGACTGGCAGATACGATGACGAATGCTTAATGCCGGGAGACATCGTGGAAGCGGCTATGATTTACAACTTTAGAGAGAATGCGGGCAACCAGAACGACCTCATGATCCAGATGAGCGAGGTCGCAGACATTGTCGGTAACGCACCTATCTATGACACCATATACAAGGAAAACAGATACTCTCCATGGAGATATGCAGGACAGTGTTATCCGGGAGAGTTGAGAAACAGAAATCCGGCACTCATGCCGATGTGCTATGTCTGCAGCAGATACAGAGCAGACACCAGGGAAGAACTGGAAGAAAATATCATGATTGCAAAGTGGGCGGCAAATAAACTGGTCAGCGAAGGAAAGATACCGATCGCACCGCACCTTTACTTCCCACGATTTATGGATGACTCCATCGCAGAAGAACGGTACTTCGGAATGGAAGCAGGCAAGCGTCTGATGATGCAGTGCAAAGAATTCCTCGTAGTAACCGTGGAAAATGTGATCAGCGAGGGGATGAATGAAGAAATCGACTACATGACGAACAGGCTCATGATGCAGGGCAAGTCAATCAACTTTACAAGGCTTGGACTGGAAACGGTAATACATAGTAGATTGGAGCGATAATATGCAGCAGACAGCAGAGGTCGACTTAGACCGACTGGTAGATTATAGAACTGAATACTGCTCCGTTATCAAGAAGCATAAGATCACAGGCGACAACCTCACAGGACTGTGCCCATTCCATGACGACAGGGCAAACTCGTTCTCGGTAGACCTAAAGACAGGAAAATGGCATTGCTTCGCAGAAAATGATGGCGGAAACTTCGTCACATTCTACGCAAAGCTGCACGGACTGGACACCAAGGAAGCCTATAAGCAGATACTGGAAAAGTATGGAGCATTGAGTGAGCCGCAGGAGAAGCCAAAGGAAAAGAAACCAGGACTGGATCATTACACCGTATCCCAGTATTCATTCGAGAAGCGTCTCCCAGAAGAATGGCTGAAAGAGCAATGCTGTCTGCAGACAAAGAAAGACCGAAACGGAGTCCAGTATTTATACATACCATATTTTGATGCAGAAAAGAATCTGGCACTGCACCGCAAGAGATATGGCGGAAAGCAGTTCCGGTGGGAATACGGAAAGACCGAGAAGTTGTGTATGTATGGACTGTGGCAGATAGAAGCCATTCGGAACATCGGATACGCAGCACTGGTAGAGGGCGAGAGCGACTCCCAGTCTATGTGGTACATGGGAATCAGCACACTGGGAATACCGGGGGCATCCATGATGCGTGCGGACTGGGCAGGAGTCCTGCAGGATTTGAAATTATATATCCATGTAGAGCCGGACAAAGGCGGGGAGACATTCCTCGCCAAAGTCACAAGGGCACTTCGGGATGGACGATTCGTAGGCGAGGTTTATAAATGGAGCTGCCGGACACTCGGATGCAAGGACCCATCAGAAGTATATATGAAATACGGCAAAGAGGAAGCGGCCGAGAAGATCCGAAAAGCAATCGCCAATGCGGAGCAGATAGACATAGATGAGGAAAATATCCCGGAAGCAGTCGAGGGAGCACCTGTGAACTTAAGACAGCCAGAAGGGTGGATTTACTCTGAAAAGGGAATCAGTGTGATCGATGAGAAGAAATACGCACCAGTCATGGTATGCAGGACACCGATCATCATCACGCAGAGACTTCGGAGTATGGAAACAGGAGAGGAAAAGATAGAGGTAGCATTCAAAAGGGATGGGCAGTGGCACAAGGCAATCTATCCACGAAGCACTATCTTCACATCCAGAGCCATCACAGCACTGGCGGACTTAGGATGCACCATTACGTCGGAGAATGCAAAGCACGTAGTAAAGTTCCTTGCAGCACTGGAAGCAGAGAACATAGACATCATAAAAAAAGCAGACTCCACAAGCACATTCGGATGGCAATCCGGAAAGAGATTCGTACCGGGGCACGATAAGGATATCGTACTGGACATTGATCCATCGCAGAGAGGAATGGCAGCGGCATACTGCCAGAACGGAACAATGGCGGACTGGCTCAAAATGATAAAGCCACACAGGAGCAGGGATAAGTTCCGCTTCATACTGGCGGCCAGTTTCACAGCACCGTTACTGCGGATTATAAAACAGAGAATATTCTTCGTTTACAACTGGGGCGGTTCAAAAGGCGGAAAGACCGCAGCATTAAAAGCAGCACTCTCCGCATGGGGCGACCCGGAAAGGCTGATGGTAAACTTCAACGCAACACAGGTAGGCTTGGAAAGAACTGCATCCTTTTACTGCGACCTCCCACTGGGAATTGATGAGCGTCAGCTTGCAGGAAACAACCAGAACTCACTGGAAAAAATCGTGTATATGATCGCCAGTGGTACAGGAAAGATACGAGGTGCAAAGAGCGGTGGTATCCAGGCAACACAGACATGGAGAACCGTGGCACTGGCAACCGGAGAAGAACCACTATCAACGGAAACATCGCAGACAGGTGTCAGCACCCGTGTGCTTGAGATATATGGCGGACCGTTTGACGATGAAAGAGAAGCCTCCATCATGCATCAGCAGTCTGGAATGAACTGCGGATGGGCGGGGCCGGCTTACATCGGAATGCTCATGCACACAGACGAAAAGAGCATCACGGACAAATACGATGAAATGATGCAGTATGTGTACCAGATCAGCCGGGGAAAGAGCGGAAGCCACATCGCAGGCATAGCAGCGGTGGCACTGACAGATGCAATCATCGACACTTGGATATTTAATAACGGAGAATGGCTGAAACGGTACGAAAATGGAGAATTTGATACGGAATCAGCCAAAAACAATACGGAATGTCTGCAAATTGATCCGGTTTCATGGGAAAGAGCCAAAGAGATGGCAAAGAACATCCTGCAGGAGCAGATGAACGCAGATACCGGAGATGTAAACGAGAATGCCACGCAGTACATCGTGGACTGGATACTGTCAAACAAGGACAGCTTCGGGGAGAAAGCATTCGGAACGTGCCTTGGCATGATCCAGAACAAGAACGCATACATCTTCCCATCCATGCTGACGCAGGCACTCACGAAAGCAGGGTACTCATCCAGAAAGACACTGAAATATCTGGCAGACAAGGGTCTCATCGGAGTATCGGTCTTAAAGGACGGAAGTACCAAGAATTCAGTGACCAAATGGTTCAATAACCGAAACTGCAGGTTTGTGGAATTCCACCTGGGCGACCTCGCAGAGGAAAAGGACCCATTGATGGAGGAGGAAGAAATCGCAGAGCAGATGAAACCGCAGCAGATGAGCCTGCCGGGAACATCGGACGGATGGCAGACCATACCCGATGAGGAAGCAGATAAGCTGCCGTTCAATTAGTCACAGAAATTGCGATTTAGTCACAAAAACCATGGAGCAGAAAAAATTGTGTGACTGAAAATTGTGTGACCAAAATCGCCAAAAAGTTATAAAAAACCTTAAAAAACCGCACACCTAAAATTAGGTGTTTAGTTAGGTGTTCGGTTAGGTGTTTAGTAAAAAACCCAGTAAAATCAAGGCTTTTAATAACATCTAAACACCTAAAACACCTAAATCACTATTTTTATTGTATTTACGGAAAATTGTGTGACTGCATGAAGGCTTAGTCACACAAATCACTAAAAAAACATGGTGTATATAAAAAATTAGGTGTTAGGTGTTTAGTAACCCCGACAAAGCCAGTAAAATCAAGGGTTTCACACTGAACACCTAAATGAGCACTTAGGTGTGCGGTGGAAAAATCGGGCATTAGGTGTTCGGAGAAAGGAAGGGTGGTGCGAATGGACAACGAGAGCAATCCAAACGATGAAGAAAAACTAAAATCGCTACTGGAGACACTGAAAAAGAATGACGAGAATGTGCCAAAGGAACTCCTTCAGACAAAGTACAAGAAACCGTACCGGGAGCTGAAGGACAGCATCAAGGAAGTGGCTGACCGGATATCCGGCAACAGACTACGAGAAGGAATCGTCATAAAAACAGATGAAGCCGGACAGGTGCTTATAGGGCAGATCCAGATGATACTCAATCAGAAAAGGGATGCAGGAGCAGGCAAAGAACTCGGCAGGACGCTCTATAAGGAATACAGTCTGGAAAAGTTTCTGCAGGCGGTGGAAGAAATCAGAATAGCAATCTGGAATCTGTGGATACCTTACTGGCAGAAGCATTGCTGCTTATATGCAGCACCGGAATGTTTCGAGGAAAACGGACCGCCACCGAAGATTTACAACGATCTGACAAAAGAGTTCCTTGTAGACCAGGAGCGAAACATCTGGGAGAAGAAACCGGAATGGGAAACAGAAAACAGAATGATCATCACAGCCGGAGCGTGCCACTTACTGGCTGAGGGATTAAAGAATAAGGAGGAAGCAGATGGGATGCAAAGCAGCGATACCAACAGATGAGTACCACGGATGGGAGTGCGAAATAACAGAGGGAGCGTGTATGTTTTTACACCCAGACAGTAAAAGATGTGCCAAAGAATACGGCGAAGGACCAGATGCAGTAGAACAGGAGGAGCAAAACAATGGATAACAGACAGGCAAACATCAACAGATTTGAAGCAGAGATGACAAAGGTAACAAGAGACGGAGTGGACAAGCTGATGGCATTTATCAGAAAGAGTGATATGTACGCAGCACCTGCAAGCACCAGATTCCACCTTTCAGTGACAGGCGGACTGCTGCAGCACTCACTCAATGTACTGGATGCACTGAGGGCGAACCTCACAAAGAACGATGACGGCACATACTCATACGAGGTCGCAGGAGTTCCGGCAGCCAGAGTGACAGAGGAAAATGTGATCATCATGGCACTGCTCCATGACATCTGCAAGACCTACTTCTACACAACGGAAATCAGAAACCGCAAGGTCAATGGAAAGTGGGAGCAGTACGAAGCATTCGCAGTGGACGACAAGATTCCATACGGTCACGGAGAAAAGTCTGTGATGATGATAGAGGAATACATGAAGCTTCAGCCAGTAGAAAGATATGCAATCAGATGGCACATGGGATACACCGAAGCCGACACCTTATCATTCAACAATGCAGTCGACAGATACCCGATGATCTGGGCACTGCATTCCGCAGACACACAGGCAAGTCACTTCATGGAAAACAATGAGGGGAACAAGCTGGCATACGCAGACAACGGATCAGCGGAATACGCAGATCAGCCGACCATGCAGGAGGCAACCGCCCCGGTATTTGAGGAGGCGACACCAGTATGAGCATGATGGAACTGCTGTCCCAGATGAGAGAGCGAGCCAGAGCCAAGAAGCAGCGCAAAGGAAGCCTGCCGTGGTTTTGTATCATTCTTTCGGACAAATGCGTAGAGCCGGAAAAACCCTGTACTGAGTGCAGGGTTTACGAGGAACATAAAGAAGAAATCGAAAAGGAGATGGAGAGACATGATCATCAAGATTGAAGCAGTACCGAAACTGGTAGTGGAAGATGGAGTAGAGAAAGTCGTCATGGGAGAAAACAATCAGCCAGTGTGGGATAAAGAAAGAGCACTTATCACAACCAAGGGCGGCAATTACCGCAGAATCGTCACACTCACAGACGAACTGGCGGCAGAGGTGGTAAAAGGACACCGATACTTCAATGCAGTAGAGAAAAACGGAAAACTCCACATCACAGGGAGAGTGTCCGCCAGATTTTAAGGAGGCAGACGATGACAGCAAAGAACGCAGAAGGGTATCCAGACCCAACAGCAGAGGAAGCAATCCGCCATGTAATGCGTGGAGGAAAACTGGATTATACCTCCTTCAGAACCTATGAGGAATTGCAGGACTACACCATAGAGCATAACAAAGGCATAAGCACCAGGGAAGCGGCCGACAAATTCATCCGGGAGAAGATGCCAAAGGAAAGTTACTTCCAGAAGAAAATCCTTGACTGGATAAAGGATAACGCACCAAATGCCATCGCATGGAAAGAAGCAGCCGGCCCGTACTCCAGACAGGGAATCCCGGACATTACCTGCATCATCAATGGCAGGTATTACGGATTTGAGGTCAAGCGGCCATTCATTGGGGTACTAAGCAAAATACAGGAGCAGACCATAAAGCAGATCCGCAGGGCAGGCGGAAGGGCGGAAGTTGTCACTTCAGAAAAGGAAGTAGCAGAAATCCTGCTGCCGGAACTGACACAGAAATAGCAAGGGAGCAAATAGAATGAGAGTAGCAATCGAACCGAGAAAAGCAACTGACCGTGGCGGATATTACTGTATGCCGCTGAAGGTAAATGTGCCGACAGGACACAAGGACTGGAAGCTGACCAAGTGCCCGGAGTGCGGTGCACAGTGTTGGGAACTGCCACTGGCAGAAGTAGCCAAGGCGCAGGGAGCAAAAGGACTCTGCACCATGTGCGCTTTAAAGAAGGGAGTGAGCGGAAGATGAATGATGATGAAAAGTGTTGCTGCGGAAACTGCCTGCACCACAGACCATCATGGGAAACAGGACATCTGAGCGGATGGCACTGCGATAACTTCATGGCAGACGCATACGGATGTGATACGGAGTACGATGATGGAGAAGAATGTCCAGATTTTGAAAGCAAGAGGTAGGCAAACCATGTGGAAGATTTTCATAGAATACGATGATAAAAGCAAATTGACGATAACCGGAAAGCACAAGGATATTCCGGTAGAACTGGCGAACAAATACTACAGAGAATATGTGAAAAGCAGCGTATGCAATGCCACATATCAGCAGTATCCAAAGAAAGACCATAAGCCAATGTCACTAGCAACGAAGATCATGGAACTTCAGAAGGGAGCGTAGCAATGGGAGAAAAACCATTAACAACCGAAGAACTACGGCAGATGGCAGGACAGCCAGTGTGGTGTCCGGATGAGGAAGCATACGGAATCGTGATGTGTGACAAAATCGGGCAATGGGCAGGCATTCCATTCCTGCACGGAGTATGGTACGGGGATGGCAATGGCTGCGGTGTGGAATTTAATCATAATATCATCAAGAGAAGGCTGAGATGCTACAGAACGATCAGTGAGAAAGACATCCAGAAACCACTCATACAGAAAGCAGCATTCGGAGATATTGTGATGGTATGCCCAAACTGCGAAAACGCAGCCGTTATCAATCCATACAGAAAAATCAATCCATACAGAAAAGACAGGGAATTATATCCGTACTGTCCATGGTGCGGGCAGAGATTAAAGAGGCAGAGGATGAGACTGAAAAAGAAAATCAGCAGGCAGAGTAAGATATTTAAAAAAGCAATCAATGCAAAATGGGCATTCTACTGGGCAAAGTTCATGACAGAGACAGCAGCTATCTGCAGAAAGTATTCGCATGAAGAAGTCGAAAACAAGGGAACGGATAATGAGTACACCCACCTATCGTGCGATGGATGTCCATTCAATGTGGAGAAGTTCGGAGAGCATAAGATATGTGGGTGCATATTAAGCACACCGGACGACTGGGATGAGCCAAAGATAATCGGTCATATCGTCCGCACAATAATCCATGAAATGGCAGGTGGTAAGAATGAGCGAAAATGAAATCCGTGAGTACGCACTCATGAAGGCAACATTCAAATGGTTGCTGATCAATATGCTGTGGCAGGGATTAGAACTGTGGTTCTATAGAACAACCAGACCAAGCAACGAGGATACAATCATCGGATTAATCCTCTGGTATTACATCATAAGATATGAATTTTTGAAAAGAGGTGTTGGAAGTGGGAAAAGGTAAGCCAAAGCGTAAGCCATTCGGGATGAATTCATCCCTGGCAGACGCAACGCAGGTAATGAGACAACTCCCGGTGTCGGCAATGCTCTCATCCATAGAAATGCAGATCAACATCCTGCAGGAGCGTGGAGTAGAGATACGAGACTGGGAGAATAAAGACCGGGTACTCAAGCAGGTAAGAATACTCGGCGGAAAAGCATACTTCCTTGCGGAGGACAAACCCAGGGATTAGAAAGAAGGAAAACTATGACACCAGACAGCATGGCAAATGGGGTAGAAGAACAAAAACTGCTTCTTAAACAGTACCTCGGACAATATTATTATGCCAAGATGAAAAAGAAGCAGTTGGAAGCCAGACTTCGTACTTTCAGAGAAAATATGCTCGGCACAAAGGGGATGCAATACTCCCCAGTGCCACGCAGCCAGACCAACAGCGTAGGAGACGGACCGGCAACGCAGGTCATCCGTGCAATGGAGATCGAGGACAGAATCGAATCACAGAAAGCAGAGATGGCAAAGACCATGCTGAATGTGATGAAGATCATGGATTTTTTACCAACGGATTCCACGGAACGAAGCATACTGGAATACAGACACATTGACTGTTTGAGTTGGAAGCAGGTGTGCAAGGAAGCAAACATGACAAGGACTCCTTGCAACAAATACTACAACGCAGGAATTGACAAGCTGCTTACATACAAAAAAGTACAGTCAATTTTACAGGAATTCGCCTCCTCCCAAGAACCCTCAAAGCCTTGAAATTGCTTGACTTCGGAGTAGGGGGGGGGTAGAATTGTACTGACAAAATAGCTTATTGTCAGATGATAAATTCTACCCCTTAAAAGGAGGAGCAATATGGGATTGAAAGATTACACAGATACAAAAAACGGGCCGCAATTGGCGGTATTAAAACACGCAGTCATCGGAGACAGAATCGGAGAGGTTAAGATAGAAAAAGGCTTCCTAAAATTCAAAGGAACGATGACGGACAAACATACCAAGGAAGTGCATCATTGTACCATGGCAGGATGCGACTGTGAAGATTATAAGAAAAACAAGCTGCCATGTGTGCATATGTACAAACTGGCATTGGAGTACGGAATGTACAAAGACATTCAGAAACGAGGATTTGCAGGAAAACTGGCAGGACTGAGTGATGAAGCCTTTGCCTATTTTGAAAGCGCAATGTATGGCGGATACTATGATAAAGAGAGAGACATCGAAGATGGATCATGGGAAAAGATAACTCAGAAGATTAAAAGCGAATTATCCAGAGAAGGACTACTGGAATTTCATCGTGGATATTTTGTATTTACGAACCATGTCCAGAATGAAATCATCGGGTATATCCTGGCGACTTTTTCAGACCCACGCAGTATAGAGCGTAGAAAAAATCAGTAAAAATAATCACGGAAATATCAAGCCGGAAATTTTACCGGGAAAATTCCACAAAAGAAAAACAGAACATCGAAAATTCAAGCCGACTTTTGGAAATCCACATTCGGAATCCAAGGGCCGGCTTTTACTGTGTGTGCAGAACGGATCATAAATACCAAGCCTAAAAATAGGGCACGCATATAGGGAGTGTATAAGGCCCACATATAACACACCCATATATGGGGCAGGTATTATGCCCAGAAAAAAGACAGGAAAAGCACAGGGGTACAGGGGCGCACCGTAGCACACACCCACAGGGGCAGGGAGAGCAGGGGCAGGACGCACCCACACACCACAGCCACAGCACTACGCAGACGCACCACAGGCAGGGCAGGCAAGGCACAGGGCACACCACAGGGCAGACGCACAGGAGCAGTGCAGACAGAGCACACAGAAGAAAGCACAAGAGAGTACACAAGAGTACATCGAGGTGTGCTATAGTAGTAGCGTGGAGCACAAGGGGACAGACCACACGGTCACACACAACCACTCCACTTGCTCCCCTCAGAGAGGACATGGCACAAGGCATCAGAGCCTGCGCTGTGTCCTCTTTTGCGTGCAGGCGGGGCACGGCATCGCCGTAGGTACTACCCAGACCCAAAATGCAATGCGGGGCGAGGAAGGCGCGGCTTTTTTGCCGATAAAATAAAAAAATTTTTAACCATTTCGTTACGCAAAGCGGGAAGGAGGCTTGGAAATGGACCAGAAACTGAGAACTGAGCGCAGGAAACTGGCTGACTTAAAGGCAGCAGAATACAATCCAAGAAAAGCACTGACCCCGGACGATGCGGAATACCAGAAAATAAGGCGGAGCATTGAAGAATTCGGATACGTTGACCCCATCATCATAAACGAGGATGGAACTATCATAGGCGGCCATCAGAGGGCAACCGTCCTCAAAGACCTCGGATACCAGGAAGTGGACGTGGTCGTGGTGGCTCTGGACAAGCAGAGAGAGAAGGCTCTGAACATCGCACTGAATAAGATTACAGGCGAATGGGATGAAGTGAAGTTAAAAGATCTGCTGCTTGACCTCGACCTCGGAGATTACGACATATCACTGACAGGCTTCGAGCAGAACGACCTCACGGAACTGGTGGACAAACTCGCTATCGAGCCGGAAGCAGTGGACGATGACTTCAATGAGGACGAAGCACTGGAGCAGGCGGAAGCCGAACCAGTAACCAAACTCGGAGATGTGTGGCTACTGGGCAGACACAGGCTCATGTGCGGAGACAGCACATCGCAGGACGACATGGCGGTTCTGATGAATGGAGAAATCGCAGACCTTGTCGTCACTGATCCGCCATACAATGTCAACTACGGAGACAAGGCAGAGATGCTCGATGAGTACCTCCCTGCCAAAGGACACCGCAACATCAACCACATCAAGAACGATAATATGGACAACCAAAGTTTCTATTCGTTTTTACTGGCAACCTACCAGAGTGCCTATGAATTTATGAGAGCCGGGGCAGCAATCTATGTATTCCACGCAGAGAGTACCGGGCACATATTCAGACAGGCATTCCTTGACGCAGGACTGAAACTCGCCCAGTGCTTAATCTGGGAAAAGAACGCATTCGTCCTCGGCAGACAGGACTACCAGTGGAGGCACGAACCGTGTCTGTATGGATGGAAAGAGGGTGCGGCGCATTACTTCATCAATGACAGGACACAGGATACCGTCATTCTGGAAGATGATATAGATTTCAGTGCCATGAAGAAAAACGAACTTGTGGCATATCTGGAAGAACTCCGCAGGAAAAACAGAGATCAGACCTCTGTTATTTACGAGAACAAACCGACAAGGAATGACATACACCCGACCATGAAGCCAATCGCACTGGTCGGAAAATTCATAACCAATTCCAGTAAGTCCGGATGGAATGTACTGGATCTGTTCGGTGGAAGCGGCAGCACCCTCATGGCCGCAGAGCAACTGGGAAGGACGGCATTCATCATGGAACTGGATGAGAGATTCTGTGATGTGATCGTGAAGCGGTGGGAAGATTACACCGGGCAGCAGGCAGTCCGAATCCCGGCAGAGGATGTAAAGTAGAATGGCAGAGGAACAGCAGGGCGGCTTCTACCGTGTAGAGGTCATCGCTTCTCTGTTCGGAGTAACGGTGCGAAGGGTGCAGCAGCTTACTCAAGAGGGCATCATATCAACAACCAAGACCAAAGAGGGGAATCGGTATGAATTAGCACCTACCATTCAGAGGTATGTCAAATACCTTTCAGACAAGGCATACGGAAAAAGCAAGTCCGAAAAGGAAGCCGAACTGAGGGAACAGAAACTGCAGGCAGAGATCGCCCTCAAGGAATCCCAGGGAGAAATGCATAGATTAAAGACAGAGATTGCATCGGGTAAGTACATCGACATCGAGGAAGTGAAGATGGACTATAGCCGATTTTTTGTTTCATTCAAAAAGTTCGCATTATCCCTGCCGAGCCGACTATCCGGCAGAATCAGCGGTCACTGCGACCCGATGGAGATTCGCTCGATAGAAAAGGATCTGAACGCAGAAATCATCCGGTTATTAAACAGCTTTGTGGTGGCAGGCTGCACACCGGAAGAAATGGAAAAGAAAAAGCGTGGCAAGAAATCCGTATCGTAGATACGAGGTCACAGAATACCAGAAGGAAGCCTTAAAGTTCCTACAGCCACCAGAGGACATCACGGTATCGGAGTGGGCAGATAAGTACAGGGTACTGGATGCCAAGACCTCTGCAATGCCGGGACCATGGCGGACAGAACACACCCCATACCTTAAAGGCATCATGGATGAGTTCAACAATTATGAGACAGAGGAAATCGTCTACGTGAAGCCTACGCAGGTAGGTGGAACAGAGTGCCTCCAGAACATGGTAGGTTACATCGTCCAACAGGACCCTGCGCCGACCATGATCGTATACCCGACAGATACGCTCGCCAAATCCATATCGGAGAACAGACTGCAGCCGATGTTCAAAGCGGCACCGGAACTCCGAAAGAGGTTTGATGAGAACTCGCAGTTGCAGGAATTACAGTTTGATGGAATGTATCTGACACTGGCAGGCTCGAACTCCCCATCAAGCCTTGCGAGTAAAGCAATCCGATTCCTGTTTCTCGATGAGGTGGATAAATATCCGGGGGGCATCCAAAAAAGGAAGCCGGACCCGGTCAGTCTGGCAAGGGAACGAACCAAGACATTCCACAACAGGAAGATATTCATCACAAGCACACCGACACTGAAAACAGGGCATATCTGGAAAGCCAAGGAAGATGCAGACATAGAGAAGCACTACTTCGTTCCATGTCCGCACTGTGGGGAATACATCGAACTCAAGTGGAAGCAGATACACTTCCCAAAAGAGGAGGGGATGAGTTACGCAGACCGTGCAGAATTCGCAACCTATGTATGCCAGGAGTGCGGATGCGTAATCACAGACCAGGACAAGCCGGAGATGCTCCGCAAGGGAGAGTGGCGGACGGTCAAGGAAAACACCAAGTTCGTCCGCAAGGTAGCGTTCTGGATGAACACCCTGTACTCTCCATTTGTTCGCTTTTCAGAGATTGTAAAGGAGTTTCTGGACAGCAAGGATGACCCGGAGAAGCTGCAGAACTTTGTCAACTCATGGATTGCAGAGCCGTGGGAGGATACCAAGCTAAAGACCAACGCAGACCTCGTCATGGAAAGACAGACCGAGTACGAGGAACTGGTAGTGCCGGAGTGGGCAAAACTGCTTACGGCAGGAGTCGATGTACAGGAGAACTGCCTATACTGGAGCATCAGAGCGTGGGGCAATTACCTCACAAGCCAGAACATAGCACATGGGCAGGCTTTCTCATTCCAGGAAGTCGAGAGAATCATGAACCTCGAATACCAGATGCCGGATAGCACACCACTGGTCGTAGCACTGGCACTGATCGACTCCGGTAATGACGCAGATACGGTGTACGATTTCTGCGCCAACAATTCAGAATGGGCACTGCCAAGCAAAGGTTCATCAAACCCGATGCTGTCGCACTACAAACTGTCCAAGGTAAATAAGAGCGACAGCAAGGCATACGGCATGAATCTGGTACTGGTGGACACCGGAAAATATAAGGACATGATCGCCGGACGAATGCAGAAAAAGAACGGCAGTGGATCATGGATGGTTTACCAGGGATGTGACAGAGAGTACGCAGAGCAGGTAACTGCGGAACATAAAGTGAATGTCAAAATGGGAAACGGCAAGGTCAAACAGGAATGGCAGCAGAAAACCTCCCACGCAGACAACCACTACTTGGACTGCGAGGTATACGCAACAGCAGCGGCAGACATCCTCGGAGTACGAACCCTGCATCTGAATGAGATACAGGAAAATGAGCAACCAAAGAAACAGGAAACAACCCAGTACACCCCGGAAGAACACTGGATCAGTCAGAACGAAGGGTCATGGGTATAAAGGAGGCAGAGCATGGCAGCAGTAGAATCCAATTACAATGCTTCGGAAATGCTAACCGAAGTAAATAATGCCATTTACGCAGTGCTCGTAGGCGGCCAGTCATACAAGATTGGTACGAGACAGCTCACCCGTGCCGACCTTAGTCTGCTCTACAAATTAAGGAACGACCTCACAGCACAGATTGCAGCAGAGGGTTCAACCAGTTTACTGGACGATACCTATGTCGCAGTATTTGATGGGAGGTAGGACATGAACTGGTTAGACGGAATTATAGGTTTTATATCTCCAGAATGGGGAGCACGCAGGGAAGCATGGCGACAGAGTCTGACTGAGATGAGGAACTACGATGCAGGCAACTACGACAGGGGTAATGCAAACTGGAGGGTGCTCAACCAGTCAGCAGAATTTACGGACCGGTACAGTCGTGACAATGTCCGAGCGAGAGCCAGAGACTTGGAACGAAACTCCGACATGATGAATTCGGTCATCGGAGCATATAAGAGAAATGTGATCGGTGGCGGATATGCACTGCAGGCAAAGACTGGAAGTGACAAGACCAACGAACTCATCCAGGCAGCCTGGAAGAAATGGTGCAAGAAACAGAACTGCGATGTGACCGGAACGCAGTCCTTCACGCAGATGATGAGAATGTGCGTGAAACGAAAGAAGGTCGATGGCGGAATCCTCATCGTAAAGAGATACACCAAAGACGGATACCTCCCATTTAAGCTTCAGACATTCGAGGTGGACGAACTGGACAACTCGCAGATGCTCCCGAAGAAAAAAGGTAACAAGGTAGTCGGTGGTATTGAAATGAATGAGTATAACAAGCCGATGGGGTACTGGATCAGACAGTATTCCGTGGACGGAATGGCACTCTCAAATCCCGTGTATGTGGATGCGAAAGATGTCATTTTTTTATACACAAAACACCGTCCATCGCAGGTGCGTGAGATGTCCGATATGAGTCCGACAATCACAAGAATCCGAGACGCTAACGAATTTATGATAGCCGTATCGGTCAAAGAGCGAATAGCGGCCTGCCTGTCGGTATTCATTAAAAAACAATTACCGACAACCGGAATCGGTCGTCAAAACGGCAGTGTTCCGGGACCGCACCAGGACTACCAGGGTAAATCCATCGCACCCGGCATGATAAAGGAACTGAATGCCGGAGATGAGATACAGGTAGTAAACCCGACCGGACAAGCAACGGATGCAGCAAGCTACATCAAACTGCAGCAGAGACTTGTCGGAGCAGGACAGGGCATCAGTTATGAAGCCACAAGCCGTGATATGTCGGAAAGCAACTACTCCTCAACCAGACAGGGCATCATCGAGGATGATATGACCTATGCAGAGGAGAAAGAGATGCTGATGGAAGTCATGGACGAAATATATGAGACTTTCGTTATTTCCATGTGGCTTGTGGGAGAACTGGAGGCAAAGGACTTCTGGGAGAATAAGGATAAATACTTCGAGCACGCATGGATCACTGCACCGAAGAAATGGATTGATCCGCAGAAAGAAGCAAACGCAAATAAGATTGCTCTCAATACCGGACAAAAGACCTTCAAGCAGATTGCTGCTGAACAGGGTCGTGACTGGAAAGAGCAGATCGATGAGATGGCAGAGGTACTCGAATACGCAAAGGATAAGGGTATCGACTTAGGAGGTGTGATTTTTGATCAGACAGCAGCAGAACTCTATGAGGACGAAGAACCTGCCAACACTCCTCAAGAGGGAACAGGACAGCAAGCCGGAGAAGAAACCGGGCAAGAAGCAGGCGAAGGCGATGGAACATCGCAAGAAGGAGAAGCAGACAACCAGGGAACTGACGGTTAATTCCATCAGAGCCATGGAGGGCGAGGGGAATGAGCGAAAGTTCATTCTTTCTTTTTCGTCTGAAGAACCATACGAGAGATGGTGGGGAACAGAAATCCTCGACCATTCAGAGGGAGCGGTAGACCTTACACGATTAAATGAAATCGGGGTACTGCTCTATAACCACAACCGAGACAGAGTGATTGGCAAAGTCAATCGTGCATGGATCGAGAATTTACGTGGTATGGCAGAGGTCGAATTCGACAGCGATGAAGATGCAGACCTTATCTATCAGAAAGTCAAGAGTGGAACACTGAAAACCACTTCCGTAGGCTATCAGATAGATTCATGGGAGGAAGTAATGCCAAACAAGCAGTCGGCAGATGGCAGGTTCACAGGACCGGCAGACATCGCAAGAAAGTGGACACCTTACGAAATCAGTATCGTGAGCGTGCCTGCGGACCCAACGGTCGGTGTAGGCAGGGAACTGGAAGATGAAACCGAGCAGGGAACGCAGAGCCGCTCTATTGACTGGTTTGAAAGGCAACTTCAAATAAATAAAAATATTATCAACCAAGGAGGTAACAGACGATGAACAAAAAGCAGCAGAGACAGCAGAAAATGCTCCGTCAGCAGGAAATCGTAAATGCCGCCAAAGATGCAGGCAGAGATCTCACTGCAGAGGAGCAGACAGAGTTCGACTCCCTTCAGAGAGAAATTGAGAGACTGGACGGAGAGATTGCAGCAGAGGAACAGCAGCAGAGAGGTATGACCCCTCAGCCAAACGATCCTCCGCAGAATCTGGCAAACCCGGAAGCAGACACCCAGAGAGCAATCCAGGAAGAAAGAGCCAGAATCCGTTCTATCACAGAACTCTGTGGAGAATTTGGAATGGAAGCCAGAAGCTACATCGAGAGCGGTGCGACACTTGACTCCGTGAGAGAAGCAGCACTGGAGCACGTAAGACAGCACGGTGCTCCTATCTCAGCAAACGGCAGAGTAAGCATTACTGAGAGTGCAGAGGACAAGTTCAGAGCGGCAGCAGCGGACGCTATCGTGATGAGAAGTGGAATGGAACTCCAGAACCCGGCAGACGGTGCAAGACAGATGATGGGAATGACACTCCGTGACTTAGCCATTGAGTGTCTGACCAATGAAGGACAGTCCGGACTCAACAGAAGATCCTCTGACGAACTCTACGGTATGTTGCAGAGACAGTTCTACAATCCGACAGCAGCGTTCCCTGCTATCCTCGACAATGCCATCAACAAGGCATATGTGGAAGGACACAAGACTGTAGCCGTAACATTCGACCAGTGGACAAAGAAGGGAACTCTTAAGGACTTCAAGACCCACGACAACAACTACTTAGCAGGACCGGTAGGCGAGTTCCTCGAAGTGCCGGAGGGCGGAGAGTTAAAGCATGATGTGTTCGGAGATGAGAAACTCCCGACCAGAAAGCTGAAAACATACGGCCGCCAGTTCACACTTACAAGACAGGCATTCATCAACGATGATATCGATCTCTTAACCAGAGTTCCTGCCAAGTACGCAGCGAGCGCAAGAAAGACCCAGAACAAGCAGTGTTACCAGATCCTCGTAAACAATCCGGCGATTTATGACGGTACTGCATTATTCAGCAACGCACACTCCAACTTACTGGCAAAGGGCACAGGAATCACGAAGGAAGCCGTGCAGGGCATGATCCTCGCACTCCAGAACCAGACAGACCAGTTCGGAGAAGCAACTATCATCAGACCTGCAATCATTATCGTGCCGAGCGGATATATGTTCGATATGTACACGCTGTTCTACAGCCCGACAATCAGCACGTCCGGCAACACGCAGGCAGTGAACCCGCTCTACAGATACAAGGACAGCATCACGGTAGTGGAAGATCCGACAATCAACGCACTCTGTGGTGGTTTTGGAAATGTAATGCCTTGGTGGTTACTTGGAGCAAAGGACGACACAGACTTCATCGAGGTTGACTATCTGAACGGACAGGAGATCCCGACAATCAGAAGAATGGAGACTCCGGGCACATTAGGATTTGTATGGGATATCTACCTCGACTGGGGTATCAGCGTCATGGATTACCGTGGAGCAATCAAGAACCCTGGTATCGAAGTAAAGAACCCGATCGAGTTAGCATAACAGAAGGAGGATGCAGCCATGAGCAAAGCAAGTTACTGGCAGAGAGGGGAAACCCTCGATTATAAAAACACCGGAGCGACTACCATCGAAGCCAATACGGTCATTGAACTGACTGGCAGAGTTGGTATCGCAGGAACAGACATCGCCCCTGGTGCAGAGGGCGACCTTCACGTATGCGGTGTATTTGAGTTTGACAAGACAAGTCAGAACGAGATCACATTCGGACAGCCTGTTTATTTTGATAAGACAGGCATCACAGAAGCAAGCAAGGACGGAAGTTCCAACGCATACACACCTGCAGGCTTCGCAGCCAAGGCAGCGGCCGCAGGAGATAAAAAGGTACTTGTAAAAATCGGATAAGGAGGTGCAGCCATGGAACTGGTAGCAACATACCCTATCCTTTACAGATCACACCAGTATGAAGTCGGAGACAGCCTCCCGGCAGACGATGAATCAATGGTGCAGGCATGGCTTGACGCAGGAACAGCCGTGTGGAGCGAAGGTAAGCAGGAGAAAGCGAAAGCGACTCCTGCCACCGCCACAGCAGGACTGGCAGGGGAGTCCAAGAATGGAGAAACCCCGGAGAATGTAGTCGGCAGAGTGCCAAAGACACCGACCCGAAGCAAAGGGGCGAAAAAGAATGGTTAGAAAATCATTCAAAGAAGTCATGAAGGACGATGTGAATAACACCTTCATGAATGTGGATGAATTCGCAGATATGCACACCGTGGACGGAAAAGAAATCCCGGTTCTCGTAGATGACAATGAAATCATCGAAAGAGAAAAGAAGATGAAATCCAACATGGACGGTGTGTATGTGAAGCAGAAACTAATCTATGTCAAGGCGGATGACTTCGGACCACTGCCCGCCATCGGTCGGCAGATTGTCTTTGATGGAAAGAGGTACATGGTAACCGATTCCACAGACGAGGGCGGAGTATACACAATAACCATGGAGGCTAACAGGACGAAGTAATGGGATTGCAGAGCGGAATGATAGAGTTTGAAGTCGACCAGACTCAACTCCAGAGGATAGAACTGAAACTGAAGGACATGAAAGCGAAAGCACCGCAGGCATTGAAGAATGCCGTGAATGCGACCGCCAGAGATGCCAAAAAGGATCTGGCTGACAAAGCCAAGGAAACCTATGCGGTAAAAAGTCCGAGGTTCAAGAAGGCTATCGCTCAGAAGAACGCAACGGCATCCAATCCGACAGCCACTCTGAAAATTACAGGGGCAGTGAATGAGTTGACGGACTTCAAGTACAAAGACAATACTTCAACAGATGCGGCCAGAGGTAAGGTACTGAAAGCAAGCGGACTGAAAAGCCTGCAAAAGGGCAACCTCAAGGCTTTTATTACCAAATTCGGAAGTGGTCATGTTTCTGTAGTTCAGAGAAAAGGAACATCAAGGCTGCCGCTTAAGAAATTACTCAGTCCGTCCATTCCTACCATGGTGGGGAACGAAGCCAAGGTATATGGCATCGTGAAGCCGAACATAGAAAAGAACCTGCAGAAGAACATCCAGAAGCAGATCGACAAAATACTGGGAGGCAAGTAAATGACGGCGCAGATTTTACAGGAAGAACTTGTAAAGGAAATAGGGGGTATTTTTAAGGATGACCTCTTCAAGGATTCCGCAGGGGAGTACATCAAGATGAATGTCTATGAGCAGAACCTCCCCATCAGACAGGACGAAGATGCACCGGACCCGATTCCGTATGTGATTGTCCGAGTGGAAACAGGGCAAGCCAAGGGCGGTGTAGAACCGCAGGAAGTGTTCGTCACACTGCTGATCGGATATTTTGACGATGACGCAGGAAACAACGGACACAAGGGTGTCCTTGGAATCATCCAGAAGATACAGGAACGGTTCATGAAAGAACCAATGCTCGCAAAGCAATTCTATTTTATGAATGATGAGCAGCACCCATTCGACTGGGCACTGCAGGACGAAGAATCATTCCCTTACTTCTTCGGAGCAGCGAGCATGACATTTGCAACAGCAGCAATAAGGAAGGAGGATAGATTTGCATGAGCGAAGCAAAGACAAAAGCAGTGCAGGCGGAAGCCAAGCAGGAAGCAAAGACGGTAGCCAAGACACAGGAAACGATGGTGTATGCAGGCCCGACAATTCTGGGAGTGGCAACACACAATCAGTTCTTCAACAACGGACTGCCGGACGGATTGAAAACCGCAATGGAGAAAGAACCTGCGATTTACAATCTGGTCGTTCCGATCAGCAATCTGGCGGCCGTGAACGCAGACATCGCATCACAGAGCGGTGCCGCTTATGTATTTTATAAAAAAAGCAGCCGAGTATAAGGCTTAAGGAAGGAGAGAAAAGCAATGGCTTACAATCATGGAGTAAGGGTAAAAGAGCAGGCAACGAGCCTGGTCGCACCCGTTACAGGAACAGCCGGACTGCAGGTAATCATCGGAACAGCACCTGTGAACCTCGCAGCCGACCCGTACAAGGCAACCAATGTACCGATGATCGCCTACAGTTTCAGTGAAGCCGTGGAGCAGGCTGGATACAGTGACGATTTCAAGAATTACACGCTCTGCCAGAGCATGGACGCTTGCTTCCGTGTTCTCAATGTCGCACCGATTATCTTAATCAATGTGCTCGACCCGAAGAAACACAAGAAAGCAAACGAGGAACAGACCGTGAATGTGGAGAAGATGCAGGCAACAGTAAAGGTTGCAGGCATCCTCGCAGATACCGTAGAGGTAAAGGCAAACGAAGCCACACTCACAGCCGGAACGGACTACATCACGACATTCGATGATGACGGATACCTTGTGATCACATTAACCGCAGGAGGCAAGGGTGCATCAGCCAAGACCCTCACAGTCAATAGCACAAGCATCGACCCGACTGCCGTAACAGAGAACGACATCATCGGTGGATACAATGCAAGCACCGGAGCAGAGACTGGTATGGAGTTAATCCGCCACATCTATCCGAAATTCAGCATGACACCGGGTCTGCTCTTAGCACCGGGATGGACGCAGAAGCCGAATGTAGGTATCGCCCTTGCAGCAAAGTGCGAGGAAATCAATGGAGTATTCACTTGCGAATGCATCCTCGATATCGACACTGCGGAAGCAACCAAGTACACAGACTGCAATGACTGGAAGAATAAGAACGGATACACCAACAAGCACGCAGCACTTCTCTGGCCGCAGGTAAAGGTCGGAACGAAGCAGTATGCATATTCCGCTATCTTCGGAGCATTGACAGCGTACACAGACGCAAGCAACGATGATGTGCCGAACCTCTCCCCTTCCAATAAGCTGATTGGAATTACTGGTCTCTGCCTGGAAGATGGAACAGAGGTGGTTCTGGATGAATTACAGGCAAACCTCTTAAACGGACAGGGTATCATTACCGCAATCAATGATTCCGGATGGAAGTCATGGGGCAACAACACAGCGTGCTATCCGGCGAATACAGACCCGAAAGACAGATGGTTCTGCTGCCGTAGATTTTTCTCATGGTGGGGCAACAGCTTCATCTTGACCTACAAACAGAAAGTAGATGACAATGGAAATTATCGCTTGATTGAGTCTGTTGTGGACAGTGAAAACATCAGAGGAAACTCATACGTGCCGAGTAAATGTGCAGGGGCAAGAATTGAATTTAGTGAGGACGAAAATCCGGTAACGGACATCCTTAACGGCAAGATCCAGTTCCATCAGTACCTCGCACCATATGTACCCGCAGAGGACATCCTCAATATTTTGGAATTTGACCCGACCATGCTGTCGGCAGCATTAAGCGGAGGTGAATAAGAATGAACGCATTAGGTATTCCGGGAGTTATCAATAACTTCAACCTTTATAACGATGGAACGGTACTTGTAGGTCTGACAGGGGAAATCTCCCTGCCGGACTTCGAGGGAATGACCGAGACACTGAGCGGTCCCGGTATCCTTGGAGAAATCGAGGAAGTAATCATCGGACAGTTCGGAAGCATGGAGTTGGAGATTCCGTTCCGAATTCTCGATGAGGACGCATTCAAGCTGATGTCCCCTGCAACCTCGCTGAATCTGACACTCAGAGCCAGTGAGCAGTTTACAGTCAAGAGCACAGGCGGCATTGACTACAAGGGCATGAGAGTAGTTGTCCGTGGACGGATGAAGAAACTTACAAGCGGCACCGTGAAGCAGGGCGGGGCGATGGACGCAGCAGTGACGGTAGAAGTTGTTTATATCATGATTGAACTTGACGGCAAGCAGAGAGTCGAACTTGATAAGCTTAACAATGTCTACAAGGTCAACGGTGTGGACTTACTGGCAAAAATCAGAAAGCAGTGTTAATTAAGGAGGACGAGCAAGATGGAAAAAGAAGCAAAGAAAACAGAGGTAGCAGTAGAGGTATTGGACAAAGACGGAGAAGTGATCGAGAACGAGTATACGGTAGTTTTTAATAAGCCGTACACATTCGAGGGCGAAACCTATGACAAAATCGATCTAAGCGGACTGGACAATCTGACAGCAGCGGACATGATCGCAGCAAATAAGATTCTGGACAGAACCGGATCATTCACATTCCTTCCGGAAATGTCCTTGGAGTATGCGTGCATCATCGCTGCCAAGGCAACCAAACTTCCGGTGGAATTTTTCAAGGGATTACACCCGAAGGAAGCAGTCAAGGTCAAGAACCGTGTGACAGCTTTTTTCTACGGAGCGGAATAAGTCCAACTGACGGTGCAAACCTCCGGAAACTCGCAATACAGTTATCAATGACATTACGGACCGGGATAGATTTCTTTCTATCTCTGTCCGTTTTTGAATTGCGGGAAATAGCCGAGGAGGTGGCAGACATTGGCAAGCAGCAGCAAAGAGCAGGAACTCGCCATTAAAATCGCAGGCAAGGTCGAAAACTCTTTCAAGCAAAGTCTCGGAGTAACCGAGGACGGATTAAACAAAATAGCGAGCGTTGCTAAGAAAGCCGCAGCAGTGGCGGCCGCAGCATTCGCAGCCGTTAAGGTCGGAGACTTCATATCCGGTGCGGTTGATGAGTATGCGGAATTTGAACAGGCAATGGCAAACACCTCTGCTATCGCAGGGGCATCTGCGGACGATTATGCAAAACTGTCTGCTGCGGCCAGAGAAGCAGGTAAAGCGACAACCTTCACGGCTTCGGAGGCGGCCGATGCCTTGGGATATATGGCACTGGCGGGATGGAATGTGGAAGAAAGTACCGCAGCCTTAACACCAGTGCTTAAACTCGCAGAAGCAACGCAGGCAGACCTTGCTACCACCAGTGACCAGGTAACAGACTCCATGAGTGCCATGGGAGTTGGAATAGATGACTTACAGGGATACCTCGATGTTATCGTAACGACCAACAACAAGGCGAATACCACGGCGGCAGACCTTATGGATGCATTCATCGGATGCGGTGGTGCAGCCAGAGCCGCAGGTATGAACTACAAGGAAACCTCCACAGCACTCGGAATCTTGGCGAACAACGGTATCAAGGGCAGTGAAGCAGGTACAGCGTTGAACTCAATGCTTGTACGAATCAGCACCAAGGATGTAGTGCAAAAGGCATTCAAGGATTTAGGGGTCGCAGTTTACGACAGTTCCGGGGAAATGAGGAACATGAGGGATATCCTCGTGGACTTAAACGGTGCAATGGCAGGAATGACGCAGGAGCAGAAAAACTCCTATATGTCAGCAATTGCCGGAACGAACTACTACTCACAGTTCGGTTACTTACTGGACGGAGTAAAAGAGGGAGTAAACGGCTCTGCATCAGCATGGGATGAACTCGCCGGAGCAATCGACAATTCGACTGGCGCACTGGATGCAATGGATGCAACAGCGACCGGAACATTACAAGGCGCACTGGCACGATTCCAGTCGGCAATCAGCGACCTAAAGATAAGCATGGTAGAGGACTTCGGACCGTATGCGATGCAGATCATAGATGCGGTGGCATTGAAAATCCCGGATATTACGGCAGGGTTCAGCGAACTGATTCAGAAACTACCAATCCAAGAATTCATGAACGGAGTCGGTCAGATGGCAGGCGGTGTTCTGGATTTTGTCGGAAAGATAGTGGACGGTCAGAGTTTATCCGAAGCATTCTCGTCAACACTGGCGGAAGATTTCGGTGTGGAACTGCCCGGAAGCGTACAGACATTCCTTGGAGTGATCCAGAACCTGTGGGATGATTTCCAGTCATTCATTGGATGGATAGGAAGCACCGCCGAAGCAACACTGGGCGGATTAAAAGATACAATTGCAGAGCATGAGCCACAGCTACAGGCAATCATGGATTTGTTATCAGATGTGCAACAGAAATTCTCGGAAGCCTTCGGGGGCGCAAGTGATGATGCAAGCAGTCTGGTAAGCGGAGGACTTCCGGCACTGGTCGGGGCACTCTTGGATGTACTGGGAGCAGCGGCAAATGTACTCGACAAATTCGTGGAATGGAAAGGTTTTATACCTACCGTAACCACACTGGCGACAGCCATCGCAGGATTTAAACTTGCGAAAACAGCGATAGAGATCGCAAAGGTTACTAAGGCAATGACACTGCTTCGGGTAGCCAAGATAAAGGATAAAGCGGAAACATTGTATCTGAACGCACTATATGCCAAGGACGCAATCGTGAAAGCAGCATCCACAGCAGCAACATGGGCACAAACAGCAGCCACAACCGCATGGAACGTGGTCTGCACGGCGGCAACAGCGGTAACGACCGCACTGGGTGCAGCGTTTACATTCTTAACCAGTCCGATTGGCTTAGTAATTCTGGCAATCGGAGCAGTAATCGCTATCGGTGTATTACTGTATAAAAACTGGGATACGGTAAAGGAAAAGGCAGGGCAACTCGGAGAGTGGATCTCCGCAAAGTTCTCCGCATTGAAAGATGCGGTCTGCAATGCGGTGGACGGCTTCAAAGATAAATTCCCGGTAGCCTTCGAATTTATCAAGGGTGTATTTGATGGATGGTGGACCACCGTCAAGGGAGTAATTGACGGAGTGAAACAGGTATTCCAGGGAATCATTGACTTCGTAGCTGGGGTATTTACCGGAGACTGGAGCAGGGCACTGGATGGACTGAAAAACATCTTCCTCGGAGCATTTAATGCGCTGAAATCGTTGGCACTCGCTCCTTTGAACGCACTGAAGGGTGTAGTAACCGGAGCATTTAATGCCATAGACACAGCCACAGGCGGAAAGCTGACGGCAATTAAAGAAAAAGCGTCCGAATGTTGGAACAATGTGAAGCAGACGGCAGGTACAGTATTACAGGCAGCTAAGGACACTGTAAGCGAAAAGCTGAACAACATGAAAACCGCATACGAGCAACACGGTGGCGGAATCAAGGGTGTAGCAGCCGCAGCGGTCGAGGGTGTCAAAGGATATTACACAGCCGGATACACATTCATAGACAATCTGACAGGCGGAAAGTTATCAGCCATCAAGGATAAGTTCACATCCAAGATGGGCGAGGTAAAGGCGAGTGTTTCGGAAGCATTCAACAATGTCAAAGACACAGCCGGAAACCTCATGGAAACAGCCAGAGCAAATGTAGGGGCAAAACTCGATGCCATGAAATCTGCGTATGACAGCGCAGGTGGAGGCATTAAGGGAGTGGTCGCAGGAGCAATGGCAGGAGTACAAAGCACCTTCTCCAGTGTAATGAGCACCGTGGATACATTGACGGGAGGAAAATTATCCTCCATTACAAGTGCATTCACAAACAAACTGAACGCAGCCAAAACAGCCGTCACGAATGTCCTAGGAAATATCAAGCAGGCATTCAGTGACAAACTGGAAGCAGCGAAAAGCGTGGTAACTGGAGCACTGGACAAAATCAAGGGAGCATTTAACTTCAAGTGGTCACTGCCGCACCTCAACCTCCCACACATCAGTGTAAGTGGAGGACAAGCACCATACGGTATCGCAGGAAAAGGCTCACTGCCTAAGTTTTCAATCGAATGGTACAAAAATGGTGGTATTATGACGCAGCCTACCGCATTCGGAATCAATCCGGAAAGCGGAAACTTAATGGCAGGCGGAGAAGCAGGACCAGAAGCAATCGTGCCTCTTTCCCAGTTATGGGAGAAAATGACGACCATCCTAAAAGGCATTCTCGCAGAGAGCCAGAACGGTGGCGCAGGCAACGCACTGTCGGCACTGGTGGATAAGGTCGGGGCAGCAATGCAGGGAAGCACGCAGACACCAATATCCGGTCTGCTCGACAGACTGAGTGGCGGTGGAAACGAACCGCAACCTGCGACAGCAAACGGAGCACCAATAAACTACGCACCAGTATATAACTTCAACGGCACAGCACCTACGAAGGATGATCTGGTGGAAGCAGAGCGTATGTCACAGGCAGAATTCAATGAAATGATGGAGCAGTGGCAGCGTGACAACGACAGAAAGAGGTTCTAAGGAGGCGAGAGAATGGCAGGCACATACGAAACGATGCAGGGCGACACATGGGATAAGATAGCATACCAGGTCTACGGAGACGAGAAGTACGCAGGATACCTCATGGAGAACAACCGCCTGCTACTGGAATACCTGGTATTCCCAGGCGGGGTCACTCTCGCCACACCGGAACTGACAAATGAGGTAGACGAAGATCTGCCAATATGGAGGGATTAAGCATGGATCCAAGGAAAGCAACCGCCTCCGTTTCATATAACGGAAAGCGGATCGATACCAAACTCGCAGAGTACCTCCAGTCATTCAGTTACACAGATGTTGCATCGGGAGAGAGCGACAGCCTCTCCCTCAACATCAATGACAGAGACAGGAAGTGGATCAAGTCATGGTTTCCAAGCAAGGGAGACACCATGGCGGCCACGATTATTATGAAAAACTGGAGCAAAGAGGGAGATACGCAGAAATTAAGCTGCGGGTCTTTTGTGATTGATGATTTCAGTTTTTCTGGAACACCAGTCAAGCTGAAACTGGAAGCGTTGGCACTTCCGGCAGACAGCAGCTTCAAGGAAACACAGAGAACCAAAACATATGAGAAAACAACCTTGGAGAATATCGGACAGGAAGTCGCAAAGCGGGCGGGCATCAAACTGTACTATGAAGCACCAAGGATACCAATAGAAAAGGTGGAGCAGAGCGAGAAGGATGACTGCTCATTCTATAACGAGTTGGTAAAACTCTACGGCTTCGCCATGAAGATATATAAAAACAAAATCGTGGTGTTTAACGAAGCCACCTATGAGAAAAAGAAATCAGTGGCAACGCTGACGGAACAGAACATAGAACCGAACTGGTCATGGAACACAAAATTGTGCAGAACCTACACCGGGGCGAAATATGAGTACACCAACAATGATAAGAACCAGACGATAAAGGTCGAGGTCGGTGGCGGAAACAGGATACTAAAGGTCACGGATGCAGCGAGCAACGCATCGGAAGCAGAGCGCATTACACTGGCAAAAATCAATGAAGCCAACAAGGGCGACACAACCATGTCGGTAACAATGACCAGAGCCAACAGGAAGATCATAGCGACCTCCTGCGTGACCATAAAAGGCTTCGGAAAATTGGACGGCAAGTACTATGTGGAAAAGGTCACATGGGATATCGGAAGCGGATGTAAGCAGAAACTCGACCTCGGAGAGTGGCGGATCGTTTCACGGATGCCAAATCATCGACCAAGGCTGTGGCAAAGAAGTCAAAGACGGAGACAAAGTCCTCCACAGCGACTACCACGGCAACGAAGTCCACAGGAACGCAGACACCAGTAAAGGGCGGAAAGTACACACTGACCACTACGAAAAAGGGTTACTACACCGCAGCCGAAGCACTGGCAGGCAAGGTAACTGGAGGACACCCGACAGGTACAAGACGACCTGGAACATATACGATATTCAATATTTCACAGGGTATGCTGAATCTAACGACCAAGGCAGGAGTGCCGGGGTCATGGATAAACCCAAACTAAGGAGGTGGAGAGCATGGCAGCAGCGACAATCAGACTGGGGAAGATATCCTCAATCAATTACACAGCAGGGAAAGCCAGAGTGGTGTATGAGGACAGAGACGACTCCGTGACAAGCGAGCTTCCATTCCTCGCCCTGCAGTACAACATACCAAAGGTAGACGACCTCGTGGTCGTGGCTTGCTTTTCCAACGGCACGGTGTCCGGGGTCATACTCGGACCGGTGTATAATTCAGCGAACACACCACATGAGGGTGGCGCAGGCATCTTCCGGCAGGAGATGAGCAACAATGTGAATGAAGCAGTCATGTCCTATTCAGAAAAGAAGCAGACAATAATCCTGCGTGCCCCGAAGATAGAATTCGAAGGGTACGGATACGAGGACAAGCCGTATGTGACACTGGAACAGATAAACGATGCGTTCTCGGATATTGATGATAACAAGACCGGGATATCCAACCTGCAGGATGACACAGCCAAGACAAAAGGAAAGCCGTCCCTGCAGGAACAGTTGGACGCATTGGAAAAAAGAGTAAAGGCACTGGGAGGTTGATGGGATGGGAAGAATAGGAAACTTTGGGAAACTGATCGTCTTTGAAACGAGCGACAGCAGAATCCTCAACTTCACAGACTACCAGAGAACCATATCAGCAAACTGGGCGAAGCATGAGCGCATCGGGAAAAAGCCGCAGTCAGAATTCCTCAACCCAGAACTGATGACCGTACAATTCAAGGTCGTACTGAACGCACAGCATGGAGTGAAGCCATGGAAAACATTCCACGAAATCACAAAAGCAGTGCAACAGGGAAGAGTGGAGAAACTGGTCATCGGAAACCATGCCGTAGGCTCGCATAAGTGGAAGATCATGCAGGCAACCCAGTCAAACCTTGTTGTTATGGGTACTGGGGAAATCCAGAAGATGGATGTCAATCTTTCATTGGAAGAATATCTGTAGGGAGGGCAGCGGAATGACAATAGATTTAAAACACATAACCGTAGCCTTTGACTACACAAGCGGAGACATCGCAGATATTAAAAGGTGTCTGGAATGCTTATACCAGACGGCAGAGGGAACGTGTCCGCTCGACCGGGAATTCGGTCTGAATACGGACTTTGTAGGAATGCCGATGGATGTGGCAAAGAGCCAGTTCGCAGTGGAGATCATCGACAAGACGGACCGGTACGAGCCAAGGGCAACAGTAAAAGATATAAACTTCTCATTCAGTGAGGATGGGCAGTTACAGGCGGAGGTGGTAATAACAAATGTCTGACACAATCCAAAGCATAAAAGACCTCCCAGAGGTGTCGTTCATTGACAATGACACACTGGAAGCAATGAAAACAAGAATGGTGGCAAACTTCGAGAGCGAATGGAAGCGCATCACAGGACAGGAGATAACACTCTCTCCTTCAGATCCGAACCGCATCATGCTATATGCCATCGCACTGGAATTATACCAGGATGAACAGTACATAGACAGAGCCGGAAAGCAGGACTTAATCAAATACTCCTACGGAGAATTCCTCGACAACCTCGGAGCAGGCAGGGGAGTGATCAGAAAGCAGCCGGCCCCTGCGGAAACAACACTGAGATTCACTCTTTCAGAGAAGCGGCCTGCTGCCGTAGGCATACCGGAAGGAACAAAGGTCACGGACGGCAACCTCAATTACTTCGCCACGGTAGGATACGAGGAAATCCCCGCAGGGGAAACCTATGTAGATGTGAGGGCACTCTGCACCGAGAACGGAGTGGACGGAAACGAACTGCTGCCGGGGCAGGTCAATGTACTGGTTGATCTGATACCGTATGTGGAGAGCGTGAGCAACACGACCAAGACAAGCGGTGGAGCAGACCTCGAATCAGACGAGAGCCTTGCGGAGAGGATATTCCTCGCACCGAGCGGATACAGTGTAGCCGGCCCCGATGATGCATACAAATACTGGGCAAAGACCTACAGTCAGACTATCGGGGATGTAAAGGTAACCAGTCCGAACCCGGTAGAGGTAGAAATCCGTTTCATTATGACGGACGGAGAACTCCCAACCAAGACTGTCATAGACGGAGTGGCAGCATACCTGCAGGATGAAAACATCCGCCCACTTACCGACAAGGTAACCGTGCTCGCACCGGAGACGGTCAAATTCAACATTGCATTCACATACTATGTAAATTTGAGTGACCAGTCCAAGGCAGGAACTATACAGGCGGAGGTGGCACAGGCGGTGGCTGACTACATCGAATGGCAGACCAGAACCATCGGCAGAGATATCAACCCTTCAGAACTCATGAAACGGATCGTGGCAGCCGGAGCAAAGAGGGCGGAGATAACCTCCCCGGTATTTACGACCGTGCCGGATACCAGTGTTGCAAGGATAGGAACGCAGACCGTGACATACGGAGGTGTTGAGAATGATTAGTTTATATGACGGACAGATCACAGACCTCCTACCATGGAAGATAGCACAGAGCACTGAGGTGCGCTGCATATCCTACGCAGTGCAGCAGGAACACCAGAGGATGCTCCGACTGGCAGCGCATACCAGAACTATGGCAGTCATTGATGAACTGCCGGAGCGGATACTGGATGTGCTGGCGGTGGAATTAAGGACACCATACTACCAGGAGAGCATGAATCTGGAAACCAAACGCAACATTATAAAGAGGACGCTCCTGTGGCATACCAAGGCAGGAACTCCGAGTGCGGTATCAGAACTGATAGAGATTGTATTCGGGGAAGGCAGGACAGAGGAATGGTTCGATTACACCGAGGGTCCATACACCCCCGGAACATTCGACATCATAACCAATGCCAGAATGACAGAGGAAATGGCAAATTACTTCCTCTCCATCATTCAGAGAGTAAAGAATACCCGCTCCCATATCCGCAGGATACTGGTGGAGCGAGAAATGGAGATGCATGAGACAGTGGCATCCGTGGTGGTCAGCAGTCCGAAAGAACAGGTGCTGAACCACCACCAGACCACAAACGATTACACCATGCAGGAGACGGCCGCATCAGCCGTAACCTCCGCACCGTCCAGAACGGTAACAAACCACCCGGAAGGACGCACTGGAGATATTGGCATGGAAGGGAACGCTGCCGCAGGTGCAGTAAGTTCCCCGCATGAGACTATCGGGAATAATGTCAACCCACGCACAGGCACGCTGTTGGGCGGTGTGAGCGGTTTTGCAGCGATAGTGGTAAGAAACACCAAGACCACAATTCTAAACGGAGCACAGCGAACACAGGCAAGCGTACACGGCACTGTGCCGAGGGTGGCAGTGGGAATGGCATCACATTCCAAAATAACAACATAAAGGAGGAACAACGATGGCAGGAGTATTCAAAGAAGCAGTGCTGACAGCCAAAGGAATCGCCCTGCTCGCCAAGGCACAGGCAGGAAGATGCACAATCAAACTGACCAAGGCCGCAACCGGAGACGGATCATATTCAGATGGCGAAGCACTCACAAACAGAACTGCTCTCAAATCCAAGAAGCAGGAGTTCGCACTGATCACAGTGACGACCCAGAACCAGTCCAATGTATATGTGAAATTTATCATCACAAATAAGCAGGACACCGGAAACCTTAAGAATGGCTACTACGTGAAAGAGGTCGGCATTTATGCACAGGACCCGGACGAGGGGGAAATCCTCTACGCACTGGCAGTCGGAGTCGCAAACCAGTGGGATTATATGCCCGCTTACAACGACCTCCTCCCGTCCACGATTACCATGGACTTCTTGACCGAGGTCGCCAACGCAACAGATGTAACTATCGTAACACCAAACAGTATGTACCTTTACGACCAGACCACTGGGGATAAGTATGTGCTTGGTGTGGATAAAGGACTTTTATACTACGAGGAGGTAGAGGAATAATGGGAAAGACATACATCGCAGACAAGGAAACCCTCGACAAGTGCTATGCGATTTTATCCGCAGACGGAATCTATGGCTTTATTGAGCACATGGATATTTTAAGTCCGACAGCACGAATCGAATACATCGGACAGAACAAAGACTTTACTCCGATTTCACTCAATAAGGATACCGGAACAATGACACTCAACAGTTGGGCGGACTTCCCGATCATCGTGGCAAATAAGCCGTGGATGGTAAGGGCAGACGGAACACCGGACTACAGACTGGATGAGAACGACTACACCAAGAAAGAGGACGGCACTGCTTCGGATGTTTCCAACACAAGCTACAACGGCGGAGCGTTCTCGTGGCTTGCCAAGATTTACAAGCAGGAGTATATGCTCGGCAATGATCGTGTCGTTAAATTCTCCATGAGGGAAAGAGACGGATTCGAGCCTGTCGGATTTAAAGACCCGAGCAACAATGTACTGGAGGGTGTATGGATTCCGATGTTTTACGGTTCAATCCTCGGAGCAGATACCTCCACACCGAAGATGGTGTCTCTGGCAGGATTGCAGCCTTGCTACAATAACACCACGGACAAAGAGCATACCGCAATCGCAAACTTCTCAAGCCGTGCAGCATTCCTCGGTGGCGGAATTGTTCAGACAATCACTGACCTTCTGATCATGTTCGCAAAGAGCACGAACTCACAGGAAGCATACGGCTATGGAAATTCAAGCGGATACGATGCGAGCCTTGCGCCGACCAACGGAGTGAAACAGAACGCAGTCGTAGGCGGTGGACAGTTCTACGGAACAAAGGATGCGAAGTCACTCAACAAGATCTTCCACTCCATCGTCCTTGGAACATATCAACAGTGGATGCGTGACCCATACACACTCCTTGTGAATGGCAGATACAAGGTCAGCAAGAACTACACCTACGATGTGACCGGAGCAAAATACCAGGATACAGGCATCAGCCTTCCGAAGATGCTTAACGATGACGGAAGCACCCAGAAAACAGGTATTTTCTATCCGCATAAGTACCAGACCGTTCCCGGCTTCGGAGCAGTTCCGGTTCATCCGTGCAAGGGAAGCACATCCACTGGCGGCTGTGACGGATTATGGCAGAATGTCGAGATTGTGTCGGTCGCCCTTCGGTTCGGTTCTTGCAGCGACGGTACGGGTGGTGGTTTGCGCTCCTTGAATGTGCGCAACGCTGCCGGGGTTGCCAGCTGGAGCATCGGGGCCGCCGTCCTTCTTTTACCACCTGTCGGGGTCGCAGCGTAAGCAAGACACCGTGATAGGGGGTCTGGGGGTCTGCGTCAGCAGAATTCCCCCAGTGGAACAAAATCGGATTTTAATAGCGTAAGGAAGAATAACAGGGGCGCAGGACTGCGTCACCTCGGGCGGTCGCCCTTCGGTTCGGTAATTGCAACAACGGTACGAATGATGGTTTGCGCTACTTGAATGTGAACAACACTGCCGGGAATGCCAACTGGAACATCGGGGCCGCCTTATTCTATCTTAAACGGAATAACAACCCAAAGCAGTCCTGCTTCCTACACCGCTGACCTTTGAAACAAGGTTTACTCACCATTACTGGGAAGATGAGTGGAAATGAGTCCGACACAGGACGCACGGTAAAGCGGTCGCACCTGCCGTGCGTAGGAGATAGAAGAAAAAATATCTTATAGGAGTACTCAGCAGAATGCGAAAAACACACACAGAAATCCATCTGCGTAATGAACCGGAGCACGGTCACAAAGAGTACAAATATCTGTATCAACAAATGCTGAAGGATGATGTCATTCGGAAAGCATATAAGAAATTACGCAAAGGAAAAACCAAGAGAAAAGAGATCCAGTACATAGACGCACACCTCGATGATGAGGTGCAGAAAATGTACGACATGATCCTAAACACAAAGCCGGAGGAAGTGGACGTCCCACACCCGGAACTGGCATACAAACCAAAGAAAAGAACCCCGAAGATCATCTTCGAACATGGGAAAAGACGAAAAATTTATATGCCGGAAATCCATGAACAATGGCTGCACCACATCATCGTTCTGGTATTAGAGCCAATCATCACAGCCACAGCCTATCCATACTCCTGCGGTTCGTTCCCAAAGCGTGGAGCACACTACGGAAAGAGACAGATAGAGCGGTGGCTTTTGCATGACCCGAAGGGAACACGGTGCTTCGCAAAGATGGATATCCGGCACTTTTATGATAGTATCCGGCTGAAAATTCTGATGAGGGAACTGGCAATCCGAATCAAGGATGACTGGTTTTTATACATCATAGAATTATGCCTGCAGGGATTTAATAAAGGAATCCCTCTCGGATTTTACATCAGCCAGTGGTTGGCAAATTACCTCTTAGAACCACTCGACCGACTGATCACAGAGGTGCTCGGTCTGCCAAAGCTGCAAAGGTACATGGACGATATCGTCATATTCGCAATCAGCAAGAAAGTCCTCCAGAGAGCCATCGTGGAGATAAGGAAGATGCTCGGTCAGCGTTTCAGATTAAAGCTGAAGCACAACTACCAAGTATGCAAATTCTACTACGAGAAGGGCAAGCGGAAGATAGGTAGGGCACTGGACTTCATGGGTTTTATATTTTACAGAAACAAGACGCTGATCAGAAAGAACATCATGCTATCCGCAACACGGTTGGCAAAGAAGATGGAGAGGTCAAAGGAAGCAAATCGTGGATACTTTCACAGACACATCGAAGCCATGCTGTCGTACATGGGATGGTTTACCTGCACGGACACATACGACTGTTACCAGAGCAGGATAAAACCTTATATCCATGTGGGCCGGCTTAAGAAAATAATATCAAAAATCAAAAGGAGGCAGAACCATGAAGGAATGGACCAAGGAAAGATGTTCCGAGGAGCCGCAGGAGCTGCAGCTTGTGGCTGACGGCATCTACATCCAGAGAAAGAACATCGAGAAAGTGCAGCACGAAGCAACCGAGGGCATGGAAGCCTACACCGACTGGGAGTGCGATAGCAGGGAAATCACTGTATCGGAATACCAGATGTTGGAATCCATCAAGCAGATCAACACCGACAAGGCGATTGATGATTACACCGCACAGCTTATCGAGGAGGGATTGTTATAATGAGACTATTAATCGACAGTCTGAAAAGACTTTATGCCGCAGGCAGGCTGACAAAGGAACAGATCGCAGCCAGAGTGGAGAAGGGAACTATTGATGAAGCAGAGTACGAGGAAATCACAGGCGAGAAGTACAAGGCAGAAACCAAGGCAAAATAACTTCCAATGTACCCACGCACATGGGAGCGGGTACTGCCATAAGCACATGAAAGAATGTGACCTCGACTGCAAGGAAAGCGGCACCTGTGCCCACTGTACAAATTACCACATACCGATGACGCAGTACCCATGCAAGCGGTGTGAGAAATTAAATCAGAATTAAGGACCGTCCGGACGGGGCGGTCCTTTTAGAGAGGAGGTGCAGCGCATGGATGTGACAGCAATCATCGTGGCAGCGAGTATCCCATCGGCACTGACTGGCTTCTTTTTCTGGCTCATCGAGCAGAGTATACAGAAGCGTGCCGACAAGGAAAAAGCAGAGCGGGAAGAACGGCAGAAGGAAGTAGATGCCAGAGAGCAGATCCGAGAGAAGAATGAACTCTGCATCATCAACTGCGTCAATGCTTCCCTGGCACTCGGAGAAGCGACAGCCAGAGCGGTGCAGAGAATCCCGGACGCACACTGCAATGGGGATATGCACGCAGCACTCGACTACGCTCAGAAAGTCAAGCATGAGCAGAAGGACTTTTTGAACGAACAGGCACTTAAACAAATTGTATAACAGGAGGACAAAGCAATGAAGAAAATCGACTGGGTAAGAAAACTCACAAGCAGAAAACTGTGGACGGCAGTGGCATCATTTGTCTCAATGATGATCCTCGCCACAGGCGGAACAGATAACACGGCAACGCAGGTAACTGCACTGATTATGGCAGGAGCGTCCGTGGTGGCTTACATCATCGGGGAAGGCTTGACCGACTCCGCCAACATCGGTGCTTCGGATGATACCGAGGAACAGTAACAGGAAACATACGCAGCAGGGCGGCCAGTAGGCTGCCCTATTTTATTACAGAAAGTGAGGAAACAGATATGGCAATCAAAGGTATGGACATTTCATATTGGCAGGGCAATGTAGACTTTGCCAGAGTAGCAGCAGACGGCATCAAGTTCGCAATCCTCCGTGAAGGATACGCACAGACGGTAGACGCAAAGTTCCGCCAGTATGTGGATGGCTGTAGAAAGAATGGCATCGAGATCAAGGGAGTATATCATTTCAGTTATGCACTCAACGCAGAACAGGCAGCGCAGGAGGCGGCATTCTGCATCAAGCAGATGGAACAGGCAGGTCTCGGAAAAGATGTGATCGTATTCTACGATTTTGAGTACGACACCGTAAAGAAAGCCAAGGCAAAGGGAGTGACCCTCGGAAAGAATGAGTGCATCGCATTCACAAAGGCATTCTGTGAGTACGTGGAAAGCCACGGATACAAGGCAGGTGTTTATTCCAACATCGACTACCACAGAAATATGTATTCGGACGAAGTGCTCTCCAAGTATGTGTACTGGCTCGCAGATTACACAGGATCTCCGGACTATGACTGCGCATTCCATCAGTACACCAGTTCCGGAACAGTAAGCGGCATCGATGGCAAGGTAGATATGGACTACTACTACGGAGAGGAAACCAAAGAGAACCAGGGCGAGAAGAAATCCGTCACTGAGGTGGCAAAGGAAGTGCTCGCAGGAGACTGGGGAAACGGAGATGATCGCAAGAATAGACTGGCTGCTGCCGGATATGACTACGCAACGGTGCAGGCAGAAGTGAACAGCCTTGCAGGAGCAACCTCCGCACCGAAAAAGAGCGTGGCAGAAATCGCCAAGGAAGTCATTGCAGGACAGTGGGGAAATGGCGATGACAGAAAGAACCGCATCAAGGCAGCAGGATATGACTACGATGCAGTCCAGAAAGAGGTCAATGCACAGCTTGGAGTAAAACCGCAGAAAAGCGTTACTGAGGTAGCTAAGGAAGTGATCGCAGGTAAGTGGGGCAACGGCGAAACCAGAAAGCAGAAGCTGAAGGCAGCCGGATACGACTACGCAGCCGTGCAGAAGAAGGTCAATGAACTTCTGTAATTGGCGATTGACTTATAAAAAGAGTGGAGGTATGATGTGCCGCAGAGGGGGTTCTAAAGGGGGGTAAGCACCCGGACGATGCGACCGACATAAATGTCGGGAACACCGCAACGCAGAACCCAGAGCGTGGCGCACCGTGACAGCCAGAATAAGACGAAAAGCAACCCAGTGGAACAAACACCCACTGGGTCTTTTTTATTGCCTAAATGGGGCAGATTTGGAAGCCAAAGAAAAAGCAGGGGCAATGATTACCCCTGCGGAAAGATAAAGATTTTATAGACCTGCTCCGGGGTAAGAGAATATCTCCGGGCAATGAGACGGATATACTTCAGAGCAAACTCGCCACGACCATTCCAGATGGTGGAGAAGTTCGGAACGGACATACCAATGGCCGCAGCCAAGTCCTTGTTTTTATCTCCGTGAGCACGCATGATCGGCTCAAGCAATTCTTTATTCATGAGATAACACCTCCCTGCAGGAGAACCTGCTGACATTGTCAGAGCAGGAATCCGAAATCACAAGGCGAACCAGAACATCGCCAAACTTGTCAGTAACATCGAGCACACGAACACCAGTCCCTATGCCGACCTTGCCGGAATCAGAGAACCGACATCTATCATCAACCGCCCACTCATCCACGGTAACACCGAGGTCAGTGCGGCACTTATCAATATAAATCATTTTACCAGATCCTTTCAGATTTTGTCACCGGAGTTTTACCGCCGGAAATTTATCGCCGTTTTTCAAAAAGGAACAATAAGCCATGTCGCCCATCGGTCTCGCCCGACTGGAGAGAGCGTCCAGTGTTACGGTACACCAGATAAGACCTCGTGCTCGGCTACACATCACCTAACCCTTTCTCTGCAACGCAGGAAACAAAATCAACGAGTTGCGATAGGCAATCGGTAAAAACCAATAACTCCTCCTACCTTTAAGGCTTTCACATTAAAAACCAGGCAAACTTGTCAGACATCACTCAGACATGGCATTGTCCTTTGCTCCCCTCACGCTTCCGCCTTCTGGACTTGGGACCAGACATCGGTGGGTTAGAGCCGGAGCAGATGCACTGCCCCGGACGGACCGGCTACATTCTGGAAAGCAGGAGAAGCAGACCAGAAACCACGATAAGCAACTCCGCTATCCGAAAAGCCAGAACCGAAACTGAAACACATAACCGTTTCATTGACAAGACCTCCAATCGTGTGGTATATTTTGAGAAGCAAGGGAGAGAGGTGGACCCCTCCCCCAAGCCATCATCATAAGATGATGAATCGGATAACCGCTACGAGCGTTCCGATTTCCAATGCAAGCTGAGTAAGGGCTCGAACAACTTTACTCAGCTTATTTATTTTAGAAACCAAATCATCCAAATTCATCGGATGCACCTCCTTTCCTTTAGGTTGTCTGTATATTACCTTGGGTTGCGGAGGTATTCAAGTCTTTTATAACCCATAAATTCAACAAAAATATAACCATAAAAGCAGCACTTCTTTGTTGGTATCTTATCCTTATTTATAAGTGTTTTGTTATTGAAATTTATAACTTTAACACCGATAATAGTAGAAAGAGACAAGGAGGTGCTGCCATGCGCAGATTTAAACAGTTATCCAGAGCCGACAGGCTGAAATTAGAAGCACTGCTGAAAGCAGGACACGGCAAACAGGAAATCGCTGACCAGATAGGAGTCCATGTCAGCACCATATACCGTGAGATAAAGAGAGGAACATACACACATACCAATTCAGATCTGACAGAGGAAGAACGGTACTCCCCAGACATCGCAGAGGATAAGTATCAACAGAACCTGCGAGATAAGGGTCCAGACCTTAAGATAGGCAAAGACCACAGACTGGCAGAGTACATAGAAACAAAGATAGCAGAGGACGGATACTCGCCCGGAGCAGTCCTCGGGGAAATCAAAGCCAAGGGATTGGAGTTTGAAACAGAGATCAGCAAGCCGACCCTTTACAGTTACATCGACAAGGGAATATTTCTCACAATCACAAATAAGGAACTTCCAGTAAAAGGCAGACGGAAAAAGAAGAATAAGAAAGTCCGCAGGCAGGCGAGAGCCAACGCAGGCACAAGCATAGAGAAGCGGCCAGAGGACATCGACACCAGAGAGGAATTCGGACACTGGGAGATGGACACAGTGGTAGGCAAGAGAGGGGAAAGTAAACACAGCCTTCTGGTACTGACAGAGAGAAAGACCAGGAACGAACTCATATACCTTTTATATGAGCACACGACTGAGCAGGTCTGTAAGCGACTGGATCAGTTAGAAGCGGAATGGGGAGAGCGATTCGGGCAGGTATTCAAGACCATAACCGTGGACAATGGCTCGGAGTTCGCTGACTGGGAGGGAATGCAGCAGTCGGCAGCAGATGAGTCCGAAAAGAGAGTGACCGTGTTCTACTGCCACCCATACTGCTCCTTTGAGCGTGGCAGCAACGAAAACCAGAACCGACTGGTGCGAAGGAAGATACCGAAGGGAGAGAACTTCGATGACCGGACAGAGGACGATATCCAGAGGGTAGAGGACTGGATCAACGACTACCCAAGGGAGATGTTCGGATGGAAAACCTCCGGCGAACTGTTCCAGGAAGAACTGGCAAGACTGGCATAAAAAGAGTAGAATAAGCAGAGAGCAAAACGAAAAGAGGGGCAGTCTGTGCAAATTTGCCAACAAAACGCAAACAGAGTTGTGCAAAATGATGAAATGATGTTTCGCAAGTAAAGTTTTGCATTTATTGCTTGACTTTTCACTGCTCTGTATCTTTTCTTTTTTATTTGTAAGCATTTCTTTTTGGTGGTATCATATAGTTATATGCATATCGGGAGGTAATTAACATGAATATTCAAAAGAGGATCAATGCCCTTCGCAGTGCGATGATACAAAAAGGGATTGATATTTATATTATTCCTACGGCGGATTTTCATCATAGTGAGTATGTAGGAGATTATTTCAAATTCCGTGAATATATGACCGGATTCACCGGTTCTGCAGGAACAGCCGTTTTTACCAGTAAAAGGCTGGACTTTGGACAGACGGACGTTATTTTATCCAGGCAGAGCAGCAGTTAGCAGGCAGTGGGATTGATCTTTACAGATCCGGTGAACCCGGAGTTCCCTCGATTGAAGAATTTCTTGAGAAAGAGCTTCAGGAAGGACAGATTCTCGGTTTTGACGGAAGAACTATCAGCTATGAAGAAGGAACGTCCTACCGTCAGCTCGCAGAGCAGAAGCATGCATCTGTAAACTTTTTGCAGGATCTTGCATCTGAAATTTGGACAGATCGACCGGATCTTCCTTCTGAACCGGCATTTTTGCTTGAAGATCAGTATACCGGAGAGGGTATTGAATCCAAACTGACCCGTGTACGCTTGAAAATGAAAGAATATGGATGTGATACGCATATCCTTTCAAGTCTTGATGATATTGCCTGGCTTTTTAATATCCGGGGAAATGATATTGCCTATTGTCCTCTTGTTCTTTCTTATGCAATCGTTTATAATGATTCAGTTGAACTTTTTGCTGATACATCTAAATTTTCAGATACACTTTTGCAGCTTTTTGTTCAACAGCAGATTATTCTGCATCCTTATGAAGAAATTTATGATACTGTGTCCCAATTTAACGAAAATCAGACCGTTCTGCTTGATTCCCGGATCATGAACTACAGCCTGTACCGTAAGATACCTGAAGTTGTGACTGTTGTGGACAGACCGAATCCGGAGATCCTTATGAAATGCATAAAAAATGATGTCCAGATAGAAAATCTGAAAGCAGCTCATTTAAAAGACGGAATTGCTCATACCAGATTCATGTACTGGCTCAAGACGAATAGCGGAGAATTTCCTGTCACAGAACTGTCCGCCTCTCAGAAACTGGAAGAATTTCGTGCAATGCAGGACGGATTTATCGGTCCCAGTTTTGCACCGATCAGTGCTTATGGGGAGCATGGTGCGATCGTTCATTACAGTGCCGATGAAGAAAGTAATGTAGAACTTAAGCCAGGAAAGCTGTTTATGACAGATACCGGCGGCCACTACCTTCAGGGATCTACCGATATTACCAGAACCGTTGCCATTGGTGAAGCAGGACAGGTAGAAAAAGAGCATTTTACCCTTGTTGTACGTGCTATGCTGCGGCTTGCGAGCACTATATTTCTTCATGGATGCAGCGGAACTAATCTGGACTGTATCGCAAGAGAAGTATTTTGGAAGAAAGGACTGAACTTTAACCACGGAACCGGCCATGGGGTCGGATATCTGCTCAACATCCATGAAGGACCGATCAGTTTCCGCTGGAAAGAAGGGACGACACCTTCACAGACCTTTGAAAAAAATATGGTGATCACAGATGAACCGGGGCTTTATATTAAAAATTTTCATGGGATCCGAATTGAAAATGAACTTCTTGTTACCGAAGCAGACCACAATGAATATGGACAGTTTATGAAGTTTGAAGTTCTCACCCTGGTACCCATTGATCTGGATGCATTGCTTCCTGAGCAGATGACTTTCGAAGAGCGGGAGCAGTTAAATAACTATCATCAGCTGGTCTATAAAAAGATCAGTCCTTATCTGCCTGAAGCAGAAAAAGAATGGTTAAAGCATTATACCAGAGCTGTATAACGCAAAAAGCAGAAGAAAATAAAATAGGAAAATAATCAAATGGAAATAGAAACTACAGAAAATAATATCAATGAATTAATCTCAAGAATTGATGCCCGGTATGGGAAAATGAGCAAAGGGCAGAAACGTCTGGCTGATTACGTGAAGGGCAATTATGATAAGGCAGTTTTCCTGACCGCCGCAAAGCTTGGTGAGATTGTCGGTGTCAGTGAATCTACTGTCGTCCGGTTTGCCACGCAGCTTGGATACAGCGGATACCCAGGATTTCAAAAAGCACTGGAAGAGCTTGTCCGCAATAAGCTCAATTCGATCCAGAGAATGGAAGTCACTTACGGGCGTATCAGTCAGAGTGAGATCCTTGAAACGGTACTGCAGTCTGATATAGAAAAGATCAAGCTTACACTCGGTGCGATTGATCATGCAGCTTTTAATCTTGCCATAGATACCATCCTCAATGCGAGACGCATCTATGTGGTTGGAATCCGCAGTTGTGCACCTTTGGCTTCTTTTATGGGATTTTATCTGAATCTTGTATGTGAGGATGTTGTAACTGTAAATACCAACAGCTCCAGTGAGATTTTTGAACAGCTTATCCGCATCGGTGAAAAAGATGTAATCATCGGGATCAGCTTTCCCCGTTATTCTATGCGTACTCTGAAAGCACTGGAATTTGCCAGCAACCGGAAAGCAAAAGTGATTACCCTGACAGACAGTATCCATTCTCCTATGAATCTGTATTCTTCCTGTAATCTGATCGCAAGAAGTGATATGGCTTCTATTGTAGATTCTCTTGTTGCACCACTCAGCGTTGTAAATGCACTGATTGTTGCCTTATGTATGAAGAAACAGAAAGAAGTAGTTTCGACGCTTGAAACTTTAGAAGAAATCTGGGGAGAATATCAGGTCTACAGCAGTGATGAATTAAATCATGTCAGTGATACTGTGACCGTGGAAGGAGAAAAAAGCCATGAGTAACGTAATCGTAGTCGGAGGTGGTGCAGCCGGGATGATGGCAGCCATCTTTGCAGCCAGGAACGGACAGAACGTGACTCTGTTGGAAAAAAATGAAAAACTTGGCAAAAAAATCTTCATCACAGGAAAAGGACGCTGCAATATAACGAATGCATCTGAGATTGAAGACTTATTTTCCGCCGTCATCAGCAATCCCAAATTCCTTTACAGTGGTTTTTACAGCTTTACAAATGATCAGGTTATTCATTTTTTTGAAGAACTAGGTGTAGCAACTAAAATTGAACGGGGCAACCGGGTCTTTCCGGTTTCTGATCATTCTTCAGATGTAATTGCAGCATTAGCAAGAGAGATGCAGCATTTAAAAGTAAAAGTGCAGCTTCACTGCGAAGTAAAAGAATTGTTGATCAATAATGAAAGGGAAATAAAAGGAGTACGGCTTGCCAACGGGAAAAAAATGACTGCAGATGCAGTCGTCGTTGCAACCGGAGGAATTTCATATCCTTCTACCGGTTCTACCGGTGACGGATATCGTTTTGCCAGAAATTGCGGCCATAAAGTAACAGAACTTTTCCCCTCTCTTGTTCCAATGGAAGTAAAAGAATGGTATGCAAAAGAACTGCAGGGACTTTCCCTCAAAAATATCGAAATCCATATTACAGATGGGAAAAAAAAGCTTTATGATGAATTTGGCGAAATGCTGTTCACGCATTACGGAGTAACCGGTCCGGTTATCTTAAGTGCAAGCAGTATCGTTGGAAAGACGCTTGAAAAAAAAGAACTGGTACTGCATATTGATCTTAAGCCGGCACTGACAGAAGAGCAGTTGGATAAACGTCTGCTTCGGGAATTTGAAGCCAACCATAATAAGCAGTTTAAAAATGCTATTGACAGTTTACTTCCAGCAAAATTACGTCCCGTGATCATTGAACTTTCGGGAATCGAAGAAGAAAAGAAGGTTCATGAAATCACAAAGGAAGAACGCCTGAATCTGCTCCGGCTGATCAAAGACTTTCATATGACACTGACCGGACTGCGTGGATATAATGAAGCCATCATTACAAAAGGTGGAATTTCCGTAAAAGAGATCGATCCGGGTACGATGGAATCAAAATTGATAAAAAATCTCTATTTTGCCGGAGAAGTTCTGGATCTTGACGCAGTAACCGGTGGTTATAATTTACAGATTGCCTGGTCTACCGGTTATCTTGCCGGGATCAGTGCCGGACAAGATAAATTATTTGAATAAATATTAAAAATCGGAGGATACTTATACTATGGGATACAATGTAGCGATTGATGGACCTGCCGGTGCAGGAAAAAGTACCATTGCAAGCTGGTTGCAAAAGAAAAAGGATACATTTATGTTGATACTGGATGCCATGTACCGCGGGCATGCAGTACATTTTCTGAAAAAGGACTTTCGGTGATGATAAAAAAGCTGTGATTGATGCCTGTGATGATGCTAAAGTTACGATTGGATACGAAAATGGTATACAGCAGATCTACCTGAACGGAGAAAATATCACCGAACAGCTTCGCACTGAGAAGGTTGGAAATATGGCCTCTAAAACTTCTGTAATCCCGGAAGTCCGTGCAAAGCTTCTTGAACTCCAGCGTTCTCTTGCCAGAGAAAAAGACGTAATTATGGATGGCAGGGACATTGGAACAAATATTCTGCCGGATGCTGATGTAAAGATTTACCTGACTGCCAGTGTTGAAACCCGTGCAAAACGCAGATATGAAGAACTGTCGGCAAAGGGAGAGCATATCACTCTTGAAAAGATCATGACGGATATTAAGGAGAGGGATCATCGGGATATGACAAGAGAGGTCGCTCCTTTGAAACAGGCAGAAGATGCCATCCTCGTTGACAGTTCCAACATGACGATCGACGAAGTAGTGCGTACGATCTGTGATCATTGTAGATAAGAAAGGATCGGGAGAATCTGATGAAAATTATCAAAGCAGAATCTGCTGGATTTTGTTTCGGAGTAAAAAGAGCTGTTGATACAGTTTACAAATGTACTGAAACCGGAACCGATGAAAAAATTTATACCTACGGACCGATCATCCACAATGAAGAAGTAGTCAAAGATATGGAAAAAAGAGGTGTCCGTGTCATTAGAAGTGAAGAGGATCTTGCTGCACTGAAAGAAGGAACCGTTATTATCCGTTCCCACGGTGTAGAAAAAAGAGTTTACGAGGAACTTGAAAAAAAGGGATCCATATTGTTGATGCAACCTGCCCGTTTGTCAAGAAAATCCATAAGATCGTAGAAAAGCACAGTGAACAGGGGGATCGTATCATTATCATCGGGAATCCCGATCACCCGGAA
>ENA-OQHF01000068-OQHF01000068.1-human-gut-metagenome-genome-assembly--contig:-NODE-68-length-60276-cov-12.985935_pt1 | contig 60276 bp, 51 predicted proteins | sample MGYA00242559_ERZ504709 | MGnify/ENA primary metagenome ERZ504709 (study PRJEB26092, sample SAMD00036203) | human gut metagenome | host: Homo sapiens | study: EMG produced TPA metagenomics assembly of... | reverse complement strand
GAGTTAAAGCTCAAGATGAGAAATGGCCAAAAATTGATAGAATATTAAGGCATTTAGTATTATCGAATTCTAAATTAACCCGTAAATAAAGCAATCTCTAGCACACAAATTGTTTACTCTTAGAATTTAATTTTAAAGGCTGCATTTAGTGCTCCTAGTGCTAGAAATAGTCAGCCTTGGCAATTTATTGTCGTTCAAAACAAAGATACATTAAAGGATTTAAGTCAAATGACACCTTATGCATCTTTTCTAAAAGATGCAGCTATGGGAATGGTTGTTTGTGCGGATAAAAATAAGAATGATAGTTTGGATTATTGTCAACAAGATTTGGCAGCGGCTACAGAGAATATGTTGATTGAAGCGAAAAGCTTGGGAATTGGTTCATGCTGGCTGGGTGTGTATCCGAATGAAGAGCGTTATTTGGCTTTAAACCAATATTTTAAATTGCCAAAAGGAATTGTTCCAATGTGGATGATTTCATTTGGGTATGCAGATCAAGAAGAGGTTGTAAAAGATAAATTTGATAGTTCGAAGGTGCATTATGAAAAGTATTAATATTGTAGAATGTAAGAATGAGGACGATTTAAAAGAAGTAGCTATTCTTGCCGAAAAGATTTGGCATGAATTTTTTCCTGGAATCATTTCAGAAGCACAGATTGATTATATGGTTGAACAGTTTCAAAGTTTTGATGCCGTGCAAGACCAAGTAAAACATCAGCAGTATCATTATCATAAGGTATATGAAGGTGATGAGCTAGTTGGATATATTGGGTTGCAGAATCAGCCGGATCGTTTATTCTTGTCTAAACTGTATTTAAAGGATTCAGCTAGAGGAAAGCACTATGCGACTGAAATGGTTGAGTATGTAAAGAAGCAGGCAGAAAAGTATTGTTATTCAGCTATTTATATGCAATTTAAGAACACTCTTGACTTTAGTCATGAGATGAATTGGATATGCAAATGTTAGATAAATAATTTAAAAATAAATCATAAATATAGTGCTTTGAATATATACATATGTTATAATATTGCGAAGGAAAAACATATGGAAGTTGTTAAAGGAAGAGGCTATGTCTATTCAATACAGTATCATATTGTATGGTGTGTGAAGTATCGTCGTAATATCTTGAATGGACAGATTGAAACAAGATTAAAAGAGCTGCTGACTCAGATTTCAAAGGATAATGATTTTCAAATTCTTGAAATGAATATGGAGGAAGATCATATCCGTATGCTGATCAATTGTACGCCGCAGCATTACATTCCAAATATTATAAAAGCTATGAAGGGTGTATCAGCCAGACTCTTGATGAAAGAGTTTGGGGATGATCTAAGATCCAAGTTATGGGGTGGACATCTATGGAATCCTTCTTATTTTGTAGCTACAGTTTCTGAAAATACAGAAGAACAGATTATAGATTATATAAGAAGTCAAAAAAAGAAAATAGCGAATCAATAAGGAGAAATCATCATGGAAAAGGCATTCAAGTATCGTATGTATCCAAATAGAGAACAAAGAATATTACTAGCCAAGACTTTTGGCTGCACTCGTTTTGTATATAATCATTACCTGGCAAAACGTGAGGATGCCTACGAAAAAGATGGAATCACATTAAGTTATTCGGCATGTGCTAAGGATCTAGTTTCTTTAAAGAAAGAATATGAATGGCTTAAGGAAGTGGATTCTGTGGCTCTACAGTCAAGTGTAAAGAATCTGGATACGGCATATATTAATTTCTTTCGAAAAAAGGCGGAATATCCTAGATTCAAATCGAAGAAGACACATCGTTATTCGTATACAACGAAATATACGAATGGAAATATTGAACTCTATGAAAATAAGGTCAAGCTTCCTAAGATTGGTCTTGTAAAGATAAAGAAAACACGAGCACCTAAAGGAAGACTCCTTAGTGCAACGGTATCACAAGTACCAAGTGGAAAGTATTATGTTTCATTATGTTATACGGATGTAGAAGAAGTCTTATTTCCACTAACATATAATGAAACAGGTATAGATCTAGGTATCAAGGATTTTATCGTATTGAGTAATGGAGAAAAGGTAGAGAATCCAAAATATCTGAAGAAGTCGATTGAGAAACTGAAAAAGCTACAGAAGCAGCAGTCACGAAAAACAAAGGGAGGCCGCAACTGGATCAAAAACAGGATCAAGATCGCAAGACTTCATGAAAAGATAGCGAATCAAAGAATGGATTTTATCAACAAACTATCTACTAGAATCATTACAGAATATGACATTATCTGCATTGAAGATTTAAAAGTAGACAACATGCTTAAAAACCACAATCTAGCCCAGTCTATATCGGATGTATCCTGGTCAAAGTTTACCACACAGCTAGAATATAAAGCCGAGTGGTATGGAAAGGTGATCAAGAAAGTGGATACATTCTATGCGAGCAGCCAAATCTGTCATTGTTGTGGATACAAGAATGAAGGAACAAAAGATTTAACAGTAAGAGAATGGACATGTCCAAAATGCCATTCAAATCATGACAGAGATGTAAATGCATCCATCAATATATTGATGCAAGGCATATTAGCAAATTAAGTAAAAACAAAAACAACCGCAGGAACTGCGGGGATAGCTTGGTAAGAAAGGTTTCAATAGAAACCTGTTCCCAAGAATCTCGTCACTTCAATGATGAGAGGTTCAATTGACTTGCAACAAATATAATAAACATAGTCTAGCTGTATATGAGAAGTTTGGCTTTCAATGGATTGATTCTGTACAGACAGATATAGGCAATGGATTTATCATGGATGATTACATCTTGGAATATCGATTAAATCGTATATGATTTTGAAAAACATGCGAGAATATGATATTGTCAAAGGGTGATTAAAGAGGGATGTTGAACATGGATATGAAGAAGATACAGGAGTTACCAACTCCAGAAGATTTAAAGAAGGCGTTTCCTTTACCTTATAAGGTGCAAAAAATTAAGAAACAAAGAGATCAAGAAATTGAAGATATTTTTACTGGAAAAGATGATCGTTTAATTTTAATTATTGGTCCTTGTAGTGCGGATCGTGAAGATGCGGTTTTGGATTATATGAATCGTTTGGCTGTATTACAAGAAAAAGTTAAAGATAAGATTTTTATGATTCCACGTGTCTACACAAATAAACCTCGTACAAAGGGTGTTGGATATAAGGGGATGTTGCATCAGCCAGATCCTCACTCCAAAGAGGATATGTTGAAGGGAATCATTGCGATTCGTAAGCTACATACAGATGTAGTTACACAGACAGGTTTTACTTGTGCAGAAGAAATGCTGTATCCAGAAAATCATGCATATTTATCGGATTTATTGGGATATGTAGCTATTGGTGCAAGAAGTGTAGAAAATCAACAACATCGTATTGTGGCTAGTGGTGTAGGAATTCCTGCAGGAATGAAGAATCCGACAGGTGGAGATCTTACAGTCATGATGAATTCTATTGTGGCAGCGCAAGCCGATCAAAGATTTGTATATCGTGGCTGGGAAGTACAGACAGATGGAAATCCACTAGCTCATGCGATATTAAGAGGATATGTGGATAAGTTCAATCATGCGCATGCGAATTATCACTATGAAGATTTGATGGAGTTGATTCATTTATATGAAAAGTCAGATTTAAAGAATCCGGCTTGTATTGTGGATTGTAATCACTCGAATTCAAATAAACAATATCTAGAACAGATTCGTATTGCCAAGGATGTTATGCATTCTAGAAGTAAATCGGAAGATATCAAAAAGCTGGTGAAGGGTTTGATGATTGAGAGTTATTTAGAAGATGGAAATCAGCCAACAGATGGTAATGTGTATGGAAAGTCAATCACAGACCCTTGTCTTGGTTGGGATAAGACAGAACAATTGATTTTAGATTTATATGACTTATGTGATTAAGAGAAGCAAATGTTGCTTCTTTTTTATTTTAAAATAGGCAAAAATTAAATAGTCATTTATAATGAAAATGTCAATATGAGGAGGTCATACTATGAATCAACTTCTTCAAGAAAAAAGAGATTCCGAAAATTTTTTGCGATTAATAGCACCTAAATATGCAGCGGTTTATATTTTAGATCGAAGTACAGATACTTTTCGTGATATTTTAGCTCCAGAAGCATTTCGTGCTTTTGCCAAAGACACAAAAGGTTCCTATTCAGATGCGATGCAATTATATCGAGATCATTATGTAGCTTGTGATTATCAAGAAGTGATTGATCGAGTCTTGGACTATGATTATGTATATAATATTTTATCTTCTGGAAATCAAGTGAATGTTACGTATCGTAAAAAGGATGGTACCTTGATTCGTCTGAAAATTGATCGGTATTCAGATAATGATGAGAATACTTCTATATGGGTATATACAAACGAAGATAGTGAAGATGCGCTATACGGTGAGTTAGGTGAGGCTCGTTATCGCATTCGGTTTGATGATAATGAAAGGCCAGTAGAGTTTATAGGAAGTGAGAGTCTATCTGAGATGCTTTATGGATTTAAAGGTGAGACGCATATTTCGTTTTCTATGCTTTGGAATCATATGCATCCTCAAGATATTGATGTTGTTAAAGAAGAGTTTAAAAACATTCATGATACGAGGGATTCAACTGCAACATATGAGGTAGAGTATCGTCTTCAGAATAAAGACAAACAATATCGTTGGTATCGTGCGATTGGAAAGCCTGTTTTAAATGAAAAAGGAAAAATAGTAAGTGTTTGTGGATTTCTTATTGATATTCACAAACATAAAGAAAAAAAACTTCTTCAACAGCGTTTTATTTCTGGTTTGAGTCATGAATATGTCACGGTATGGGTGATCAATCATGATTTAACGATTGAGTTGTATCAACAAACAAAAAAAGGGGATCATATTGCTCAAGAAGCAATTGAAAAGTTTGCCAAAGAAAATAATTATCAAAAGAGCATGGAGAAATATGCTTCAGAATATGTTTGTGAAGAAGATCGAGAAGATTTTTTAAGAAATGTGGATTATCGTGTTGTTCGTGAACGAATCAAGACAGAAAAAGTATATCCGGTTGTTTTTCAAAGAGAATTTAATGGAAAAATAGATTATTTCCAGGCTTGTTTTGCCCAAATATCTGAAGAAACAGATGATTTTGTGTTGGGCTTTAAATTGGTGAATGACATTGTTGAGCATGAAAAAGAAAGAAATGACCGGTTAGAAGAAGAAAAACAAATTCTAGAAAGTCTAAGCTCTGACTTTACGGCTATTTATTATTTGGAAGTTAACAGTGGGAAATTTGAACCTGTTCATATTCAGGATGAAACCAATGCGAGTGAATTAATAAGAAGTTATTCAGGGTATAAAGATTTTTATGAATATGCTTATCAATATGTGATGCGTTATATTCCTAAAGATGAGCAGCCTGAGTTTTTATGGTGGTTTTCCCGTGATAATTTAAAATCTTTGTTGGAAACACAAGTGAGTCTTACACAGAATTATCGTACTTATCCAAATGCGCAGAATCAACAATATTTTGAAACGAAAGTTGTTAAGGTGAGTGAAGATGAAGAGTCGTGTCACGTATTATTGGGTTTTCGTTATATTGATGATATTATCAAAAAAGAAAAAGCAACGCAGAAAAGGTTACAGAATGCTTTAGAGGAAATAAAGAGGAGTGATGAAACGATTTCTACAATTGCGAAAAGTTATAGTTCAATTTATAAAGTTGATTTTGAAACAGATACATATGAAAGAATTTCCGGAAGTGACATTATTCCTAAAACGGGGTGTGCATCTGAAAAAATGTTTGATGTATGTGAACAGGATGTTGCACCGGAATATCGAAATATCATTCATCAATTTGCGAATATAGAAACATTAACTTCACAACTTGAAAAAGAAGAGGATGTTTTAGCGGAATATCGAATGGCGGATGGCAACTGGCATAAATTGCGTATTATTGTTTCCAAAAGAAATGCGAACGGAAAAGCGATTCAAGCCATTGCGACAATTCGTATAATTAGTGAAACAAAGCGTAAAGAATTAAATTTATTCTTTGAAGCAGAACAGGCAAAGCGTGAGGCAAAAATAAAAACTCGATTCTTACAGAGTATGTCTCATGATATGCGTACGCCATTAAATGGTATTGCGGGTATGCTTCATATTGCAGATCAAAATCCAAAGGATTTAGAGTTACAAAAAATTACTCGAAATAAGATTCATCAGTCGTTAAATTATTTGATTTCTTTAGTCAATGATGTTTTGGATATGAATGATTTAGAAAGTGATCATTTCACAGAGGAAGAAGTTGATTTTGATATTACTAAATTATTAGGAAACATGAATATTGATGCACAACAATTGGCACAAGAAAAGAATATTCAATATGTTTTGGATTGGTATGAAGGTCAATTGAGTCATTCAAGTTTTAGGGGATTTCCAATATATCTTTCACGAATATTATCGATAGTTGCACAAAATGCCGTTAAATTTACACCAGAAAATGGAGAAATTCATGTATGGATGAATGAGAAATGTTTAGATGATTCGACATCGCTTTTAGAATTTAGATGTAAAGATAATGGCATCGGAATGAGTCAAGATTTTATTCAACATGCTTTTGATTTATTTGCGCAAGAAGATAGTTCTAGTAGATCTACATATCAAGGTACAGGTCTTGGTTTGTCTATTGCCAAAAAGCTTGTGGAGTATATGCATGGAAATATTCAATTGGAAAGTGAAAAGGGGGTTGGAACTTTGGTTTCGATTCAGATTCCTTTTAAGTTAGGAAAGCCAATTGAAAACAAAAATAATAACAATCAACAAATATCGTTAGAAGGTTTATGTGTGCTTGTGGCAGAAGATAACGACTTGAATATGGAAATCGTTGAATATATGTTAGAACGTAATGGTATTCAGGTTGTATGTGCAAAAGATGGTCAAGAAGTAATCGATTTATTTAAAAAGAGTGAAATAAATGAATTTGATTTTATTCTAATGGATATCATGATGCCAAAATTAAATGGTTTAGATGCGACAAGAACGATTCGTTCATTAAAACGCCAAGACGCAAAGACAATTCCAATCATTGCGATGAGTGCCAATGCGTTTGTAGAAGATATGCTTAATAGTAAGATAGCTGGAATGAATATGCATCTAGCTAAGCCTTTGGATGAAACAAAGTTAATCAATGCTTTAAAACAATGCAAAAAGGATGAAAGAGTGAATTAGACATTAAAAAATATCCTCAACATGTCTAAGTAGCCATACGGTGAGGATGTCGCCAAACAAAGTTCCCAATGACTGCTTAGACATTAACTTTCTTTGGCTTTTTAATTATAACAGATTCATAAAACGGATATACTATTTTCACTTTATCAACCACACGATTGTAGATTAATAGATTTTCTTTTAAAAGAAGAATATTAAAAATGCAGGGCTTTCAACCCTGCATTTGCTATAACATAATATCAAAACTTGCAATACATTATATTAAAGAACATTGTCTGATAATAAAAAATCAATTAGGCCAATGTTTAAAATTCCATTTTCATCATAAAAACGTTTACGAATATCTCTTCTGACAATAATTTTTGGAAAACTGTCTCCAGTAATGTTTAGTGAACGTGATTCAGAATATACTTTTTCTTCATTTTCCATTGCATAAGCGGATTGAATATAATATTTTTTCATTCCTTTTTGAATAATAAAGTCGATTTCTCTAGCTACTTTTCGATAGGTTCCTTTTTCCGTTTTAATGTTTTCGTAGACCACGCCCACATCGATTTTAAATCCACGAATGATTAATTCATTGTATAAGATATTTTCCATAATGTGCGGCATTTCAATTTGTCGAAAGCCGGTTCTTGCATTCCGCAAACCTATATCTTCGCAATAGTATTTTTTTGGGAAATCTAAATAAGATTTTCCTTTTACATCAAACCGCAAAGCCTCTTTAAAAAGAAAAGAATCTTCTAAAAAATCAATATATTTATTAATTGTGGGAAGATAAACAATATCTTTTCCGCTGCGTTGTTGTTTGGAATTGATAGCTTTAGTGATTTTAGATGGATTTGTTAAAGAACCTACAGACGAGCATAATAAATCAATAATAGAACTTAAAATATCTTCTCTTTCAATATGTTTGCGTTCTACAATATCTCGAATATACACTTCTTTAAATAAGTTTTCTAGATATTCAATCTTGGAGGTTTCGTCTTGTTTTGTGAGTAGAAAAGGCATTCCACCATAAAACGAATAATTATCAAATGCCTCCTCTTTATCTCCACCAACAAATGAATAATATTCCGAAAAGGAGAAAGGATGAATTTTTATTTCATCACTACGACCTCTAAACTCCGTTAAGATATCATTAGAAAGCATTTTAGAATTGCTGCCAGTTACATAAATATCCAAATTTGATAGTTCTTTTAAGTCGTTTAACATATCATAGAAAGAAATTTTTTTTCCTTTTGGATTATAAGGATTATTTACTTCGTCGGACATTTGTACTTCATCAATGAATAGATAATATTGTTGTGTTGTATTGTCAACAATATTATGGATTTTCTTTGAAAGTTCAATGGAGTTTCGATATTGAATGTCTTTCATCTGATCCAATTCAAAAGTGATAATTTGTTGGTTATCAATGCCGTTTTCTAATAGATAATTTTTAAAAAGATGGAAAAGTAGAAACGATTTTCCGCATCTTCTCAGGCCTGTGATGACTTTGATTTGTCCGTCATGTTGACAAGCAATTAATTTTTGTAAATATAGATTTCTTTGAATTTCCATAAATCCTCCTAGTATAAAGTAATATCAAAACTCGCAATACATTATATTAAAATTATACAATTTAATAAAACTTTTATCAAGCGAAATATAATGTAATGCAAAAACTTGCAATACATTATATGTAAAAAGATGTGCATTACACACATCTTAATCTTTATTTGTTTGTGCTGGGATTTCAGCCGGCTTATTTAAGATATACATGAATTCTTCACCCGTAATTGTTTCTCTTTCATATAAGAATTTGGCAAGTTCATGTAACTTCATTTTGTTGTCTTCTAGAATTTGATAAGCCTCATCATGTGCTTTTTTAATTAATGCGATGGTTGCCTCATCAATTTTAGTTGCTGTTTCATTTGAACAAGCTAACGATGTATCGCCACCCAAATATTGGTTGTTTACTGTTTCTAAAGCTGTCATACCAAATTCATCCGACATTCCTAATCGTGTAATCATGGCTCTGGCTAGTTTCGTGGCTTGTTCAATATCGTTGCTCGCACCACTTGTGATCGAATTAAAAATTAATTCTTCAGCACAACGACCACCTGTATACACCATGATTTTTTGGAAAGCTTCTTCTTTTGATAATAAGTTTTGTTCGTTTTCTTCTACTTGCATAGTGTATCCCAAAGCCCCTTTTGTACGAGGAATAATTGTGATTTTATGAACGGGAGCCGTATTTTTGCATTTGGCAGCCACTAGTGCATGTCCGATTTCATGATAAGAAACAATCATTCTTTCTCGATTTGAAATCACTGCACCCTTCTTTTGTTCACCCGCAATAACGATTTCAATGGCTTCTTCCAAGTCTTTTTGAACTACGGATTTACGATGGTCACGAACTGCTAATAAAGCACCTTCATTAATGATATTCGCAAGTTCGGCACCACTGGCACCTGCGCTAGCTCTAGCGATTACGTTAAAGTCAATGTTGTTTGAGCATTTGATATCTTTGGCATGTAATTTAAGAATGGCTTCACGGCCTGCAAGATCAGGAAGTTCAACCGGAATTCTTCTGTCAAAACGACCAGGACGCGTTAAAGCAGGATCTAATGAGTCGGGACGGTTTGTGGCGGCAAGTAATACAACACCTTTGGAACCATCAAATCCATCCATTTCGGCAAGTAACTGGTTCAATGTTTGTTCACGCTCATCATTACCATTCATGCCTGCGCCATCACGTTTTTTACCAATGGTATCAATTTCATCAATAAATACAATACAAGGTGCTTTTTCACGAGCTTGTTTAAATAGGTCACGTACTTTGGCAGCTCCTCTACCGACAAACATTTCTACGAATTCACTACCTGAAATCGAGAAGAAGGGAACGCCAGCCTCACCAGCTACGGCTTTGGCAAGTAATGTTTTACCAGTTCCTGGAGGACCTACTAACAAGGCTCCTTTTGGCATTTTGGCACCAATCTCTTTATATTTAGCTGGATTGTTTAAGAAGTCCACAATTTCTTGTAGGTTTTCCTTTGCTTCTTCTTGTCCAGCAACATCTTTGAATGTTTTTCCCGTTTGTTCACCAACATAGACTTTGGCATTGCTCTTTCCTAGATTGCCTAAACCAAAACCAGAGCCTTGTGAAAATGACATTTGATCATCTCCGCCCATTTTCTTTTGCATACGCTTAAACATCCATGATCCAAATGCCCAGAAAATGATTAGTGGTAAGAAAAAGGAAATTAGACTCGATAGAATAGGATTCATTTGTTCTTGATAGACTTGTCCAAACTTAGCTCCAGATTTATCCAATCGATTGACTAAATCCGAATCATTCATAACACCTGTTTTATAGGTCTTGTCTGTTGCGTCTTTCTTTAAAGTGTAAAAAATATTGTGATTTTCGATTTGAACGGTATCAATCTTCTTTTCTTCAATCTTATTTAAGAAATCGGAGTAATTGGTTGTTTCAAGCTTAGATTGTTGAAACATAGGGAATACGATAAGGTTTAAAGTCATAATGACAATCAATATGATCATGTAATATCTGTATAAAGGCTTCTTTTGTTTGTTCATGAGTGTTCCTCCTTAAGAAATTGATTACATTATACACCTTATTAGCACTTTCGCAAGCAGAGTGCTACATATTCCATAATTCCACATAATTTAAAAGAAAAAGTACCGCCATTGCGATACTTAATGAGTTGTGATACGCGTAATATGCACAATTAAATATATTTTTTCATCACGTGTAATTTGTTTATGTAGTAACCTATCGATATATTTTTCGATTTGTTCTACGCAGTCTAATGCAGAAGAATTCTTGATAATATATGTATAATATATATCATCATTTTCATTTTCAAGCATTTTATTTTCTAAAAGTCGTTGTAAGAAAAATTGCATGTGAACAACAAATCTTGAATAGTTCAGCGAATTCTCATCAATTGTATAGCCATAATGTAATTGAATGATTTGAAAAATATCTTTTAACATTTTGACCATCAACATACCATTTTCTGTTGAAAGATCGTTGGATTTGATTTGTGCATTCACAAAGTGAAAGGCAATGTTTCCAGCTTCAGCTTCAGGAAGTTTAACGTTTAGTGTTTCATTAATGTAGTCTACAGCTTGTAAACCAAGCATAAATTCATTTGGATAAAATTTTTGGATTTCCCACAACATTCTATTTTGTAGAACAATGCCTTTTTCATATCTTTCTACTGCATATAACAAGTGATCTAACAAAGTCACAAAGATCTGTTTGTTGAATGGAGAAGAAATTTTAAGTTGTGCCATTTCAATGATGTGGTGCACAATTTCTAAATAGATGTCGGGTGCGTTTTCTAAAACTTGAAGATATCCATTTTTATTTGTATTATCTTGAAGAACATATGTTTTTTCTATATCTTCATCTCTAATTTCGTCTCCTACTTTATAGTGAAAACGTAGCCCCTTTCCCATCACAATCATTTCCTCATGATTATCATTCACTAGAAGCATATTGTTGTTTAAAAATTTTTCGATAATCATGTGAAGCACCTCATATATCTAGATATTCTTTCCGTTTTCCTCAATTATTTGTTTGTACCAGTAGAAACTGTCTTTTTTATATCGTTTTAACTCTTTTAAATCAAATTCATCACGATCGACATAAATGAATCCGTATCTTTTCTTATAGCCTTGATGTGTACTAACAACATCAATGGCAGCCCAAGGACAATAGCCAAGCATTTTGACACCATCTGTAATGGCTAAGCGCATTTGGTGAAGGTGTTTTTGAATAAAATCAATACGATATTGATCATGAATACATCCATCTGATTCTAATGTGTCATTGGCACCAATTCCATTTTCTGTAATCAGAATAGGAAGCTGGTAACGTTCATATACCTTTCTTAAAGTATATCTGAATCCAACTGGATCAACAACCCATCCATACTGTGTTTTCTCTACGTATGGGTTCTCACTAGGTCGATATACGCCTTGTTCACCTAGCATAATTTGTTGATCACCAGCTCTTGCCGCTACATCCGAAGCATCTCCTTTACTTGCTGCTATTGTTGCGGTTGAATAATAGTTCATGGCGATAAAGTCCGGATTTGCACCTTTTAATGTTTCAAAGTCTCCATCTTGAATTTCTGGAGCGATATTACGATCTTTTAGGTAAGACCATGCCAAAGGGTGGTATTTTCCAAATGCACAAACATCGACAAAGTTCCAACAGCGAAGTACTTCCCAGTTGTGAGCGGCAATCGCATCATTCGGATTGCATGTAGCTGGATACATAGCTGTTAAATTAAGTGCAGGTCCAATTTTTCCTTCTGGAACCATGGTGTGGAATAGTTTCATGACCTTTGCCTGAGCAAGCATCATATGGTGGTTTTGTTGATATAAATCTTTTTTTGATGGTAATTTACCACCTTTAGGTAAGCCGATTGCACCAGGATGTAGAATCATCGTATTTTGTTCGTTGATTGTTAACCAATACTTTACTTTTGATCCAAAGTGGTCAAATAATACTTTGGCATATTCAATAAAGGCTTCAATCGTATCACGGTTTAACCAACCACCCTTTTCTTCTAGGCAATATGGTAAATCAAAGTGATACATTGTAATAACAGGTTCGATGTTGTATTTTAAGCATTCATCAATGACGTTATTGTAGAATTCGATGCCTTTTTCATTAACTTTACCTGTTCCATTGGGTAAGATACGAGTCCATGCGATAGAGAAACGATAAGCTTTTAATCCCATTTGGGCAAATAACGCAATATCTTCTTTATATCTATGATAATGATCGGATGCGACAGAGAAATCAGCTACATCACTTGGATGTTCATACATATCAATGATGGACGGGCTTTTACCATCTTCAGCGATGGCACCTTCAACTTGATAAGCCGAGGTAGAAGCTCCCCACAAAAAATTTTGTGGGAAGTCTTTTAATTTAGAATAGTGCATGGTTTTACCTCCTAGTCTAAAGAAATTAATGTATTTCCATGTTGAATTGTTGATTGTTTTTCAATTTGAACAGAATTAAAATCTTTTGAGTTTGTGATGATAACTGGTGTTGTTGTGTCATAACCTTCTTCTTTGATTTTTTCTAAATCAAAATTTAAAAGTAATTGTCCCTTTTTAACTTCTTCATTAACCTGGACTTGAGGACTGAAGTATTTTCCTTGTAAGTTAACTGTGTCGATACCTACGTGCATTAAGATTTCCGCTCCATTTTTTGACTTTAATCCAATCGCATGACCTGTTGGGAAACATACAGTAATTGTTCCATCACATGGTGCATATAAGTTTCCAGTACTTGGTTCAATTGCGATTCCTTTTCCCATAATTTCTTGTGAGAATACATCATCATTTACTTCAGACAAAGGTTTTACTGTACCATCACAAGGAGCAGAGATTTGATCTTTTGAAATAGTAGTAGAAACCACTTTTTCTTGTGGTTCATCTTCTTTAAATCCTAGAATCCATGATGCGACAAAACCTACAACGAAAGAAATAATGATTGTGACAATGGCATGAACTACGTTCATAGGGTTTTTACCAATGAAGGCTGGAATAGCAGTTAATCCTGGTGAAACAAAGGCATAACGAACTAGGCCGGTAATTCCTGCATAGATACCTCCGGCGGCTCCACCAATCATAGAAGCAACAAATGGTCGTTTTAATTTTAATAGGACACCATATAAACATGGTTCTGTAATTCCCATAACAGCTGTAAATCCAGATGATGATGCAAGAGATTTTAAGTTTTCGTCTTTTGCTTTTAAAGCAACCGCCAAAGTAGCACCACCTTGTGCAATATTGCTTGCTAACATACCAGGTCCATTTACGATTTCATATCCAAGTGTAGAAATTTGACTTGTCGCAATTGGAGTCATGGCCCACGCAGTACCTGTTAGTGTTAAGAATGGTTGGAAGGCTCCCATCAACATTGGAATTAACCAACTTACGTGTGCATTTAAATAGTTAGCGCCAGATTGTACTAAATCGTTTAATAGGTTTCCTAATGGACCAACAATGATTAATGCGATTGGTACAGAGATAAACATAACTAAAAGTGGTTTTAAGAAAAATTTGATAATAGATGGTGAGTATTTTTCGGCAAATTTTTCAACGTAAGACATGATCCATACGCTTAAAATAATGGGAATTACACTGGATGCATAGTCAACTAATACAACAGGTGCTCCAAAGAATGTTAATGGACTTCCTGCAGTGACTAAGCCTGACCATGTTGGGTGTAAAAGAGCACATGCCATAGTCATTGCCATGATTGGACTTGTCTTGAATTTTTGGCTGGCTCCATAAGCTAAAAGGACAGGCATGAAATAGAATGGGGCATCGGAAATAAAGTTGATGATTTCATAAGTAGAACTTGCTTCATTAACTAAGTTAAATAAAACAAGAATAGATAATACGGCCTTGATCATACCACCGCCGATTAGGGCTGGAATCACAGGGGTAAATGTAGTGGAAATTACACTGATAATACGATTGACAATACTGCCTTTTTCTTCATCGGATTCTTCATGAGAAGTAGAAGGAACATCTTTCATTTGGGATTGAATGGCTCTAAAAACGGATTGCACTTCATTGCCAATTACAATTTGGTATTGACCCCCTTTTTCTACTACGCTGATAACGCCGTTTAAAGATTCCACTTTTTTGGTGTTGACTTTATTCATGTCGTAAAATTCGAATCTTAAACGAGTTGCACAATGTGTTAATTGTTTGATGTTGTCGATACCACCAATGTTTTGGATGATATCATTTCCTAATTGTTGATAATTCATATTCTCCTCTTTCTAGGCTTATGGCAATAAAAAAGACCAAGATAAAAAGAGCATTAAAAATGCAACTTAAATATCTTGGTCTTGCCTGCATTACCAGTAACAGCCGTTATTTACATGAAGGATGATAGCATAGCTAAAAATAAAATACAAGCACTTTTTTGAAATCCCTTTCATGAAAAGGTAAAAAAAATAAGGGGGAGTAGACATTAAAAAATGGTATAATTAAAGAGTTTATGGAGGATATATATTATGAAGGTAGTAACTTTTGGAGAAATCATGCTTCGTTTAAAAACACCTGAAAACTTGCGTATTATGCAAAGCGATGGTTTTGAGGCTAGTTATGGTGGTGCAGAGGCCAATGTAGCTGTAAGTTTAGCGATGTATGAAGATAAATGTGCTTTTGTATCTAAAGTACCAAACAATCCAGTGGGAATGTCAGCGTTAAGTGAAGTTCGTCATTATGGCGTAAATACGGATTATTTGGTTAGAGGTGGAGACAGATTAGGAATCTACTTCTTTGAAAAAGGAAGTGATATTCGTAATACAAACGTTGTATATGACCGTGCATTTAGTGCTTTTTCATTGTCTCAGCCAAGTGAATATCATTGGGAAAATATCTTAGAGCCAGGTGATGTTTTCTATTTTTCAGGTGTAACTCCAGCTGTATCTAAATATGTTGAGGATACAGTAAGAAGTGCTTTGAAGTATTGTAAGGAGAATGGTATTCAAGTTGTTTGTGACTTAAATTATCGTGGAAAAATGTGGTCTAAAGAACAAGCGCAAGTTGTCATGCGCGATTTAATGCAGTATGTAGATGTATGTATTGCCAATGATGAGGATTTTGAAGCAACACTAGGTATTCATGCCTTTGATGGAGATTTATCTACAGGTATTGATCAGATTGATACTTATAAAGAAGGTATGTTAGAAATTACTCGTCAATTCCCAAATGTGAAGAGTGTGACTAGTGTATTAAGAAATATGCATACTGTAGAAGAAGGAGATTGGATGGGCATCTATTATGTAGATGGAAAGTTCTACCAAAGTCCAATTCATAGAGTACATAGTTTAGAAGCGGTAGGTGCAGGAGATGCCTATGGTGCTGCATTTGTTCATGGACTAATCAATGGGTTTGATCCACAGAAAACAGTCGATTTCGCAATCAGTGCGAGTGTATTAAAGCTTATGATTCAACATGATTTTAATGTGGTAACCCAAGAAGATGTATTTAAGATCATGAATTCTAAGAATACAAATTTATCTAGATAAAGTAAAAGATATCAGTTCAAATAAAATGAATTGATATCTTTTCTTGTTTATGTGATGATATTACAAGTAGAAGGGTGGAGAAAAATATGGACTATGCAATGAAAGTATATCCTATGCATTTAGAAAATGGAAAAACAGAATGGTGTGTTGAGTATCCAAATTTAAAAAGTTGTGTAGGAGGTGGAGATACAATTGAAGAAGCAATTGCTGATGCAGAAGCCTCAAAAAATGCATATCTAAGTTATGTAAAAGAAAACGAAAAAACAATGCTCTAAATCATGAGCATTGTTCAAGTTAATAGATGATACTAAAATCCTTTTCATAATAATCAAGTGGAATCTCTTTTGAGGTAATCGAATCAATTTGAATACGATCAATGTTTTGAAGAGATAGAATGACTCTATTAATATCTTCTAAGCTTCCCTGTAATTGTGCAGTAACACTACCATCATCATTATTTTTGGCATAACCAGTAATACCTAATGGTTTGGCATGGCTTTGTACTTCAAAACGAAAACCAATATTTTGAACATTTCCTTCAAAATGAAACTCTTTACGAATTGTCCCTGGTGGCAATTCTTTTTTTATTTTCTCTTTCTTTTTAAATAAATGAAACATTATGTTATACCTCTAGATTCACTCTATTTATAAGTTCTTTTCCTTCACAATAATTCTTAATGTTTGTAGCGCTTATTTGGACAATACGATTCAAAGTTTCTTCTAAATGATACCCGCCCGTGATATGTGGAGTGATGATTAAATTGTTTAGATTCCATAATTCACTTTCCTTAGGTAATGGTTCAGGATCCGTTACATCAATATAGGCACTTGAGAATATCTTTTCTTTTAATGCCTTTTCTAATACTTTAGAATCAATTAAAGAACCTCTTCCTACATTGACGAAAATTGGGTGTTTCTTAACATGGGTTAAAGCTTCTTCACCTAATAAATGATACGTAGACTTAGATCCAGGAAGACTTGAAACAATGATATCTGCCTTTTCTAATTCATCATATAGTGAATCCATTGTACATAATTTATCAATATAATCTGGTTTATCTTTAATATTTCTTTTAATCCCCGTAATATGAGCACCCATCGCATAGGCACTTTTAGAAAACTCTTTACCAATATCACCCAAACCAAGTACAAGAATATTAGAGTTATAAATCGATTTAACACTTCCTTCATCTTTCCACTCATGATTGGATTGATTTTGGATATAACTAGGCATATGTTTCATTAAAGTTAAAATGCCAGCTAGAATACATTCTGAAATCGCAACTCCATAAGCACCTGTGGCATTGGCCAGTAATACATTTTTAGGAAAGTCTGGATTATCTGAATATCCATTTGTACCTGCACTGTTGAGTTGTACAAATTCTAAATTGGGAATGTTTTTAAGAATATCTACTGGAATATTTCCGATGATGACATTCCCATCTTTGACTTGTTCAAGACTAGGCTTTATTTGTCCTAAATGGATGAATTCACAATTGGACGATGAACTTTCTAATAGTTTTTTATGTTTTTCCTTTAAAGGCATACATGTATATATTTTCTTCATAATCAATACCTCAGATATATTATAATGCAAAACCCAAATAAAAAAGCTGCAATGCAGCTCTTATTTATATTATTTTTCAGGCCAGATTTTGCAGTTCGGATCTAGCAACCATTCGTGTTCTTTAACGTTTTCTGCACCAGTCCAAGGATTGTCATCAAAGTGACGAATGATCCAGAAATAATTCATTGCGTATCCTGGAGCCGTGACTTGAGGGTGGGCTAATTTTTCTGTTACACAAATATAGCTTCTATCTTTGATTTGGTAAACGTTATCTCCATAGAAACTTGCACCAAATCCTTCAGGACGATTGAAACGATAATAGTATAGTTCTGGTTGATCATGTAAGTGTGGAATAAATGTACTCCATTTACCTGGGTAGTTTACTGTTTCACCAAAGGCCATGTTACTATTAGGATTGATTTTATAGTCAACCATTGTACGAACATTACGAGTAGCACATTCGTTCCATTGTCCAGCTCCACGATCTACAACGACTACATTATCTTTGTTGAATAGAGTCGTTGGATAAGTTTTATCATTTTCTGTTTGGAAACATAGGTATTCACTATCTTCATTTGCAATAACTTCAACTGCCACTTGTTTGTTGAATTGTAATCCAACAGGGGCATCATCAAACACATTGCTACGAGTGATTGTGGCTTCTTTGTCTTCGTATTTCAATGTCAGTGATCCTTCTTGTAATAAAATTAAAGTTTCTTTATCATCACTATAAAAATGTTTCACATCTCCTTTACTAGGGCGAATCAAGTATGAGTATAACATCATATCAGGATATAGATCTGTACGATTTGTTAGTTCGATTTCGCTACTTGTACTTTTAATATAATTCATCATATGTAGTTCCTCACTTTCAAATAAATTATAAGATGAAAAAAAGAATGATAATAAAATAAAAACGATTTTTATTGTGGTAATATTTACCATATTAATGTGGTAGTTAAATTTGTTTTCTTAACTATTATTTATATATATAATTAAATTGGAAAAGAGGAATATTTGTGTCAATAAAAGAAATCATTACATACGTTTTAGGATTTGCAGGATTAATATTGATGTGTTATGTGCGTATGCAATTCACAAAAAGACAACAAACACAACCTGATAATGCATATACAAAAAAAGGAAGAGATTATGCATAAGATTGCAATTGGTTTATTAGGGGTTGCGGTTGTACTAGCTTTAATTCCAATATATTAAAAAAAGAAGCGTAGAGCTTCTTTTTACGCATTTATAACTTTTTTTATAAATTTTTTTCGGGTATCCGCATTTTCGGGTTGAATTTACACAGTAAGTCTCTTTCTTTTGCCCAGTGAAGGCTAAAAGAGTGAGGCTTATTTTTTGTGTTTTTTAAAAAGTGTCAGACCGCAATTTGAGGTTGAAAACGAGCAACACTTAAGACAGTGGTGTGGTTGAAAAAATAAAAGAAGTAGCTGATAGTACACCGCTACTTCTTCTTTGTTTTAGAATGTTTCAGCATTAGAGAATATTGATAAAACCTCATCAGGCGAATCTTCATCTTCGATTCCAATATCATCATCCAAGAATGGTTCATAATCCTCTTCGTCATCTTCATCATATTCATTTTGAATGTTTGCATCAAAATGGAAAGGTGCTTCGCTTTCAGGGATAAGAGGACCATAAGCAATTAAGCCATTTTCCATTATTAGTTTTAAATTGGATTTTCTGTACAGAGTTCTAGCTCTTAATACTTCAAAAGAATATCCTCGTCCTCTTACATTATTTTCTCGTATAAGTCGGTTTGTTGTTTCTGTGAATCCATTTGAAATAGCAATTGGGCAATCCCAGTAGGCAAAAATCTGTTCATAGAAATTATGAACTGTTCTTGCAAGTTCTCTAAACTTGTCATACAGCTCGTCCTCTGGAATACTGTTTTCCCATTCTGCAAAAGCTTGTTGAGCTTCTTCTTTAGAATTAGGATGCTCATCGTAGATATTGAAGAAATCTTCCTTCAAGTCATAAGCTATAGCAAATGGTCTAGTTTTTTCATTATCTCTTGCCAGACGTATTTTTTCAGCTTCCACAGCTGTTAAATCACGTTCTCTGGTCTTTAAGGTGTATGCAAAACCTCTTTTGGTTTTGATTCGTTCTCTTTGAGGCATATCTTGCTGGAGTGTTCGTCTTACATCATCAACAGCTTCGTTTGCTTTCATTACTACATGGAAATGGTCAATTGCCCAATTCGCATTTGGCATTGTTGTACCGATAGCACGTTGAAACGGACGATACATATCTGAACATACCCACAAAACAGAATCGGTATCAGGTAAGCTACTAAAATATTCAATAAGCTGTGCTTGATTACGTCCTAAAAGCATATCAAACAATGTATGATGCTCTAAGTCGGTGATAACAGTGACTTCACCAATCTTCTTAATCTTTATTTCATCAATTCCTAAAAAAGCCGGTGTCTTAAATTGAAGTTTTGTTTTAAATTCATTCATAAAATCAACAAAGACGTTCTTAATAGAATTGGGCGATAGAACATAATCATTACACACATCTTCAAATGTATTACGTAAAGAACGTTGAGTTATGTCCATACGTGCTCTTTTTGTCATCTGACGAGCTTCATCAATATTTTCAATTTCCGCCTGCCACATATGAGAGCATGTTTTACATCTCTTACGAGGTTTTTCGATTTCAAGAATAGTTGGATATCCTGACATGGGTGTATCAATAACAGTTATTACACGTTTGCCATGCTTATACATTTTGCCTCCGCATTCTGGACATACGTCTGGAGATTCTCCATTGTATCTTAAATGCACAAGTTTATATGGCCTAGATGACTGTTCGTCAAAACAGTCATCTATACTGGTTACTTCAACATCTCTTATTCCAAATATTGAATATACAATATCATCCATAATAAAACCTCGCTATTTCTTTCTTACATAATTGACTACATCAGGAATATCCACTCGTTTCTTATCATTAATCAAATCAAAGATAACATCAGCTAATGGCTCCCATGATTGAGGGTCATTAATGATTCTGTCTGCTAAGTCTGCAAAGTCATTTTGTTTTAAAGATAAGGCAGCTGCTTTAATTACACCTTCAAGTCGTCCCTCTGCAATAACAGCCTTTTTAGAGTTACGCGTATTGCGAATCTGAATACGAGATACATCGTCTGCCGCTACATAATCAGCAAGAGCATTAAGTGTTCTTGCTCCAACAGTAACATCAACATCAGAACCCCAGATTTCATTGATTCTAGCGATAATTTCCTTTAATGATTCCTTTTGACTCGCTTTTCCTTTACCACCTGCTCCCATAGGCTTTAACTTAGCGTTTTCAGGTTCACCCTCAGGAGTGTCCGTTTTATTGATTCGATAATCTGACATGACTAATACCCTTACATCTATATCATCTAAAGCAACATTTCCAATTTGTTTAGCTAAAAGTTTAGCAAAACTATAGAATACTTCAAGAGAAGGGTCTTCTAAATCAACGATTTGTGAAATGTAACTGTAAGCAGAACAGAACTTTTTAAGCTTTGCTTTAAACTCTGTTAACTTATCCAATTCTTCTTGAATTTCAGCTAACTTAACATCTGCTTGTTGCACTTTGTCTTTGTCCTTATTAGATTGAGCTTTCTCTTTATAACTACTCCATACAATATAAGCATTTTGTTGCGTTTTATAAGCATCTAACCATCTAGTAGCTGGTTCATTTAGGCAATTATACATTCTTGTTCTATATGTACTTTTATCGTTATCGATATTAGCAATAGCTTTATATTTTTCGATAGTAAATGTCTCGAATTCGTCTTGTGTATAAATACCAGCATCATCAAGAGCATTCTTAATGTCATAAATGATATCAAGATTTTGAGCATGTTCCATTTCAGCTCCTGTATCATATTTCTTGAATGCTCGAACCACCGTTTCTGGCTTATTACAGAAATCAAGAATAAATACATGGTCTTTTCCAGAATATGTTCGATTCAATCTAGAATAAGTTTGCACAATTTCAATATCATTTGAAATCGTTTTATCAATGTATAAAGCACAAAGTTTTGGTTGGTCAAATCCTGTTTGGAACTTGTCCGCAACAATCAAGAATCTATTCTTTCTGTTGTTATCAAAAGCTGATTCAATTGTTTGACTACCAAGATTGTTCATGTTTTCTTCAGTGTACTCATAGTCTCGTTTGATTAATGCGAAAGGATTCTCTTTCAAGTAATCGTGTTCAGAAACAATCTCTTCGTCTTCTGGCATGATTGCATCTTTACCTTCAATTTTACCCGAAAAGGCTACCAAAGGCTCTCCAGGAACTTTGAATTGTAAATGCTCTGAGACTCTGCTTCTATCATATTCAGGATGTGCACTTAAATATGCTTCAATTGCGTATTTATATCGAATAACAGCCGCTCTGCTTGAAGTCACAATCATGGCTTTAGCTTGGTTATCGAGCATATCAGACACATTCTTCATAAAGTGTTCAATGATAATCTCTGCCTTAGACATAACATTTGTTGGGTGTAAATTAGCCCATTTAGCAATTGTCTTAATTGCAGTTCTTTCATCAACCATTGTATTTGGAAGTAGGTCTTCTTTTAATTTATAAGCTGTTTTATAAGGCATGTATCCTTTTAATACATCTAAAATATATCCTTCCTCAATTGCCTGACGCATAGGATATAAATGGAATGATTCAGGAATCGGTTGATTCGTTTTTTCATCAATCTGAATTCCAGATCTTCCAAATAAAGTCTTTGTTTCGGCTTTAGGAGTTGCTGTAAAGGCAAAGAAAGAAACATTGCTAGGCATAACACGATTCGCCTGTTGTTCTTTAAAATAAGCATTGATAACATCTTCATCAGTAGGAGTTGAAGTATCTTTATTCTTCTTTTTTTCCTTATTTGCTAGTTTTAAAGCGGCCTTCATCTTAGCCGAATAATTTCCACCCTGTGCAGAGTGTGCTTCATCAATCAATACAGCAAAGTTACAACCTGTCAAATTTTCATCTGACGATATTGCTTCTAAGGCGTAAGGGAATGTTTGCAAAGTTACAACAATGATTTCACGCTTTTCTTTCAAAGCCTTTGCTAAAGCTTTTGATTTGGCTCCTGACGTTTTTGTTTTCTCGTCTCCGCCAATCATTTCGATTAGACCAGTGGTCTTTTTAAGTTGTTTGATAGTGGCTTTAATATTGGAATCTAATACAGTTCTGTCTGTTACGACGATGACAGAAGAGAATAAACGATTTCCTGAATTATCCATCAATCTAATTAATTCATGAGAAATCCATGATATTGTAGACGTCTTGCCAGAACCAGCAGAATGTTCAATAAGATAACGCTGTCCAGCTCCGTTAGCCTTAACATCATCAATACATTTTGTCACACAATCCCATTGATGGAAACGAGGAAAAATTTGTGTTCTTTGTTCTTTGATACGACCAGTTGCTGTTGGTTTTCTTTTCACTTCCTCATAAATAAAATTATGGAAGATTTTCAACCAGTTATCTCTTTGTAAAATCTGATTCCAAAAGTATCCAGTAGGATACTCATTCACATCCTCAGATTTTGGATTTCCTGCATGTCCATTATTCCCCATGTTAAATGGTAAGAATTTAGGTTTAGAAGGTGTTAAGTTTGTACACATCCAAATCTCATCTTCTGTTATTGCAAAATGAACAACAGCTCCTCGTTTGTACATCAATAGATAGTTCTTTCTTTTGCTACCTGGCTCTTCAGGTCTTCTTTCTTTTTGGTATTCTTCAATAGCATCTTGGACTGTTTGAGTTAATTCCGTTTTAACTTCAGCAGTAGCAACAGGGATACCATTTATAAAAAACACAAGGTCAAGAGACTTATTTCCTGCTGTTTGGTAATGAACCTGATGCATAACTCTTAAGATGTTAGCGTCATATTGCTCTTTTAGTTTCGGAAGACGTGGGTCATCTGGGTAGTGGCCAGAGCATATAATGTTCTGATATCCAGCCATAGAAAAACCATTACGCAAAGTAGCTATCGTACCATTTTTTTCTAATGATTCAACAAGCTTTCTCGTTAAATCGCTTTTCCAACTTGCAGCATTCTTATCCTGCATTTTTGTATTTTTCTGGATTGATGCTATTTTGGTATTCAATAAAGTCATCAATACACAATGCAGTTTTGGGGGGTCAAAGCCGTTGTCGTTTTTGCTTACCCTCCACGCATTTTTGTCTGTTGATAATTGAACTAACTTTGATGATATATACTTCTCAAAATTAGTTTCTAAATGAATGTTATCTTTCATTTTACCTCTCCTCGGCAATCAATCTTGCCTGTAACTGCATTGTAAATAAGTGCTTTTTTGTACTCCTCTAGTTTTTGAATAATCTTGTTGCTACGTTCTATAGACTCATCTATTGAATCACACTTTGAATCAATATATTCGACAATTTCATTTTGTTCTAAAACAGAGGGAACGGGGACAAGAATATTGTAATAGTCTCCTTGAGTCATACTTGGCTTAGCTGTGCAAGTAGAATACTTGTCAATGGTGAAACAACTTATTACATAATATAAATATTTTGGATTCATATGAGAGTATGGATGTAAATCCATCGCTGTATCCACATTCCAATATTTACCTTCAACCAATTTTGGCTTATCTAAGGTTCCTTTTCTACCAATTAAAATAGCAGGTCCATTTTTAAACTCTCCACAATATTTGACAATTTCAGAACCACTACCATATACAGGAATATTGCCTTCAGTCTCTGGGTCACTACCATTTGTGATTTTGCAATGATATTTCAAACGAGAACATTCCCAATTTTGTGGAATTGAATTGGTAAAATCCATTGAGACTTCTTTCATTTCCACATTCGGATTTAATCCTTTAGTGACAGCTTGAGTAATCGTTGATTGCTTATATTCCATTAATTTATTTACGATATCTTTTTGCTTTTGAATAGCTTGGTCGATTGCTTCACATTTAGAATCCAAAAAAGTTGCTATATTCTTTTGTTCTAGACTTGAAGGTACTGGTATTAGAATGTTGTAATAGTCTCCTTGAGTCATGCTTGGCTTAGCTGTACAAGTGGAATATTTATCAATAGTAAAGCAACTTATTACATAATATAAATATTTAGGACTCATATGAGCGTACGGATGCAAATCCATCGCTGTATCAACATTCCAATATTTGCCTTCAACCAATTTCGGTTTATCTAATGTTCCCTTTCTACCAATTAAAATAGCAGGCCCGTTTTTAAACTCTCCACAATATTTGACAATTTCAGAACCACTACCATATACAGGAATATTGCCTTCAGTCTCTGGGTCACTACCATTTGTGATTTTGCAATGATATTTCAAGCGGGAACATTCCCATTCTCTAGGAATTGAATCAGCAAAATCCATTAGCACTTTTTTTGTTTCTCTACTCATCAAAAATACCCCTCATAAATGTGCTTAGTTCATCTTCAAGATTTTCAATTTCAGAAGCAATATCTTCAAGTTTTCTAGGTTCTTCATAGTGATAAAAATACTTATTAAAACTAATATTCGTACCTAAAACACCTACGCGACCATCTTGTAGCGGTCCTTCATCAAGAACGGAAGTGTCTATCCATGTTTCTGGGGCAAATGGAAGGACTTCTTTTCTCATATATTCATCAAATGGCGTTCCAGTTGGAATGTTTTCTTTGTCATTTTTATCTGGGTCAATCACAGGATTACAGTCTTTATCAATCACAACATCCCATTCATCTGATTTGTCACCAAACACCTCATCAATCATCTTTTTAAGATTTGCAGGCGTAGGGAGAGGTTTTGTCATTACTTTCCTTACGCTTGTTACAAATGTGTCACGCCATGCATATTCTCGTTTAGGATGAGGTTCATCAATTTTTGATAATTCGTCCAATAAAACCTTTTTATTTTCGTCGCTCATCTTTTCAAATATCGGATGATGATTTAATGCTTTTAATCTTTCTGAAGAAAATTTGAATCCCATATGTAAAGGTTGGCGAGTTGTCACCTGTCTAAATGTAAAATCTGAATATGGAACAATAACACTTTTTTCATTTTCTATACCATCCACGTACATTTTGACAATTTCAGATATCTGTGTAGGAGAAATTTCTGCATTCTTTTTTCCTAAGTTTTTTCTTAAAGCTTCCTTCATATCAGAAGCATCAATTAATTGTACTACCCCCTTACGTTCTGCAGGTTTTTTGTTTGAAAGTATCCATAAATATGTGTTGATGCTTGTTCTAAAAAAGATTCCTGAAGGAAGTTTAACAATGCAATCAATAAAATCGTTTTCAAAAATCCAACGTCTAATATTTGAACATCCTTTTCCTGGGTCTCCTGTAAATAATGGGGAAGCGGATAATACAATACCGGCCTTTCCACCACCTTCTTCAGGAGACTTCATGTGAGCTATAACATGTTGTAAGAACAACATTGACCCATCGTTAATTGGAGGTAATCCTGCTCCAAATCGTCCGTCAAATCCAAGTACTGCTTCTTCATCAACCTTTTCTTTAGACTTTTCCCATTTTTTCCCGTAAGGCGGATTCGAAAGCTGGTAATCAAACCCAATATCTGAGAATTTGTCATCTGCTAAAGTATCTCCATAGACGATATGTTGAGACATATCGGACATGGTGTCATAGATATCTCTGTCTCCATCTGCTATGTTTCTGATTAACAAATTGGCTTTGCCCATTGCCCATGATTCTGCTTCAATTTCTTGGCCATAAGGAACAATACGAGTTGCAGCAACCATATGTTTATCCTTATGCATTTCTTCAATCATATCAAGTGCATCGGTGATAAAGCCACACGTTCCAGCTGTTGGGTCATACAATGTTTTAACATCCCCTTTATCATTGTTAAGAATCTCATCCTCATTAGCAAACAACATCGAAACAGCAAGGCGAACAGCATCTTTTGGCGTCATAAAATCTTCGGCATCTTCTGCAATTTGCTCTCCATATTTTTGAATCAAATGCTCATAAATGTCTGACATCTGTCTATCTGTAAAATCATTAGGTCCTAATTTAAAGGCTCCAAACCTCTGACAAACCTCATACAACATATTATGTTCTTGTAATGTTTGACATGTCTCAAAGATTTTAAACTTCTTCATAATTTCTCGAGCATTAGGACTAAATCCATTAATATATGTTTCTAAAGCGGTTAAGGTATCAGTAGCTCCTAAATTATTTAATCTAAATGAAGTGATGTTATAGAAAGCTTTTTCTGAATATGTGCAATAATTGTCACTTTCTTTACCCCAGTCAATTTGATGCTCTTGATATGCTTCTAGTACAGCATCTCTAGTAGGCTCTAAAGCACATTCCAATCTTCTCAACAAAGAGAATGGCAATACTATACGATTATATTCCGAACGTTTAATAACATCTCTCAAATAATCAGCAATACCCCAAATATCATTAACCATATCAAATACAGTTTTGTTGCTATCACTCATAAAAATCCTCCATGTTTGTGTATCTTTACATTGATTATAAGCACCTTAAGTCTATGTTTCAACCTCAGATTGAGGAAACAATATTTACATATATAATATATCATTTTTATAGTGCTAATTTCTACATTTGTTTATGCCGTTTTGAAAAGATAATATAAGTAATTCGATAGAATAATATGGCTACTGTTCTTCATCTATATATAAATTTATTCGCTTTTCGTACTCTTCTATTCTGTCAATGTCTTCCTCTGTTAAGCTGAAGTATTTTTCGTAGAGTTCTACATACAACAGCTCCATGTCCTTAGTCGCAAAAATATCGATACGGTCTTTATATGTCAATATATGAAGCTTATCAATGTCTAATGTTCGAAGCAACTCCGCCAACACTTTCCCTAACTCATCAATGTCTGTTTGAATTGTAAACGACCTTCGCATTTTTCTTGATAACCTTTTAGATTCCTTTTTCATTTTAAGTCCTCTCTTTCTGAATTAATCATACAGAAAGAACTTCCTTTTGTACTCGACAGAAAATCAAATATCGGGTGATGGAAAGCAATTATTAGACTCTGAATCCTACATTGGCATGTCACATCCCTCTATTTGGTACGATAGATGTATATAACTTAATGGAAGATTGAGCTTCCAGGGGACATGGAATCAAATGAAAGGATTTTTGCAAGAGTATGGGAATATCATTGTCGTAGTAGCAGTAATTTTGTTAACGTTATTATTCGGTAAAACTGGGTATGCTAAGAGCATACAAGATGCGATATTAGGTAGTGCTAATCATATTGTAGATACTGGTGAGAATATTACGAAGAAAGAAATTAATGTTAAAACCGGTGACGTTTTAATGATTGAAGGTAACAATTACATTGTCTTAGAAAAAAAAGAGTTCTGATAATTATTTAGTGATGGACAGTGAAGGCATTCAAGGCTATCCGTTTCAAAGCATGAATGGATTTGATTTTCAAAATATAAATACTTATGCGGGATGTGATATTGATACTTATTTAAAAAATAAGGCTTAACTAGCAATTCGGTGACATTGCTATAATTCTGCTTTTTATTATTTACACGAATAACCATTCATTCTTCAAATCCTTTAAACGAGTGATCTTATAGATGTTTTTCAATCTAAGTAATATGTACTGTAACTTTTCTGTATTATCCATACCTTGTGTTTCTCTTTGCATGACAAAAAAGCATTATACCGATTTGATTGATTAGTGTTTCTATGCTATTTATTTAATTTGACTTGTGTTTAGACATGGATATAAATATGTGTAAATATTGTTGTAAACACTTTCGCAGCATGATATGATGAATTCGAAGAAAGCTTTCTATCGCAGTAAATATACGATATTTGGAGGATAATAATAATGAATAAATCATATCGTTTTTTATCGTGCGCTTTTGCACTAGCAACATTTGGTTTAGTTGGATGTTCTTCTAATGCTTCTGTAGAAACAACAAAGGCAGTTGCTTTTAATGAAGCAGCAACACCTCATTATGATGTTGTAAAGAGAGATGAGAAAGCAACTATTGATGGTACATTGGACGATAAAGTTTGGAGTACAGTTCCAAGCATGAGCGGTGATTTTAGTTTTCCTTGGGATACAAAAGAAGCTCCATTAACAGTATTCAAAGGATATAATGATGGAACAGATTTCTATTTTGCGTTTGAAGTTACAGATGAAGATGTAGTTTTAGACAAAGACTGGAAAGATGATGAGAGTACAGTAGATATTGAAGATCGTGTAGAATTATTCTTTGCCGGTGGTGCTATAGATAAGCCAACCACAAGTGGAATGCCATTATATTATGGTATTGAAGTCGATCCAGATGGACGTGTACACGATTATTCGATTAAATATTATCGTCACTTTGATAGTAAGTGGAAATTAGATGGTCTAGAAACAAAGGGTAAGGTAACAGATACTGGATATGTTGTTGAAGGAAAGATTCCTTTGAAGTCATTAGAAGATTTAAAATTAATCAATAATGATGTGATGTGTGCAGGTGTTTATCGTGCTGAGTTCTCTACACCAGAAAAAGATGGTGATGATCCTATTATGGAATGGATTTCTTGGGTAGATCCTAAGACTGAAGAGCCAGATTTCCATGTGAATTCTTCATTTGGTGAATTTAGATTCTTGAAATAATGATATTATTAAAGCTTTTAGGTGATTTCATCTAAAAGCTTTTTATATGCACAAAAGTTTTGAGCTATGCACAACAAGATGATATACTGTATCTTGCTGGATATCTTGTTCATAAATTTATTTGCATATCCAGTCTCCTATGTAGAGAGCTAAACTATTTGCCACATCATTTAGTTTAGCTCTTTCTTCATTATGCAAACCATGATATAGTAAAAAAAAACTGGTTGTCATGTAACCAACTCATGATTGTCCTCCATATATTTTATAATAAACCAGTTTTAGAGTCGACATCCCACATTTTAAGTCGGCTCTTTTTATGTGTTTAAAAAGGCGGATTTATGAATCCACCTCAGTATCAACATATTGTTTTAAATAGTCTACATCTAAGACTACTATCTTATTGTATAAAGTTCGAATGACATGTTCTTCTCTTAATCCTCGTAGAATGCGATTGACACTACTACGTGTGGATATGCCACAAAAGCCTGCAATATCATCATTCGTAATTTTTAGATCAATCAAAATTCCATTACGCACCTCTTTTCCAAACATAGTAATCAAATAATATAGAAAAGCACACACAGCTCCATTCTTGCCATTCATTGTCATTAATTCATGTCTAGAAATTGTTTCTGATAATTTCTTGCGATAATATGAATTTACATATTCTTGTAGCTTTGGATTTTCCTTTACAAACTCCATAAACAATTCTTTTGAGATACGATAAAAACTTGCTTCATCACTTTCAACACGAATGATCAAAGAAGAAAAATCACTTTTGTTCACTGCATCTTTAAACATGGAAATCGCATCAAACCCTTTTAAATAGGTAATGTTGAATTCACGTCCATCAAGCATTAAAACACTAACTTTAACGATACCATCTTTTAAAATATATATATTTTCTTCATCCACATCATTAATTTTTAATAATGCATGTCTTCTTATACGAATGACTGGCACATCATATTGTGCAAAGAAGTCTGAAAACAACTCACATCCCATATATAAATCACCCTTTTACTTGAAGAAATTATATCATAGCGAGGACAATGTCCTCAAATCTAACAAAAAAGTAAGCCTTCGAATCTAAGCACTAATTGATTTATAATAAATCTAGATAATATACTTTCAGAACCTCTGACTTCTGTCTTTGTCCTTGTTTAATGCGCTTATTAAGATTGGAGGTTTACATGAAAATTTTAAGTGTTTATTCCGACAAAATCAATGGTGTCTTATCTTCTTTTGATCGAATCATCATTAATGGTTATCTTCTAAATCTTCAAAACTCTCGTCAATTCCTTTACTATCTTATTCAAAATAATGTACAGCTTGTCGACTTTGCTTCTTTTGCTCAGAAAAAAACAAAAGCACTGTGCGACCATATTGAACAGTTCACTCTAGATAATAATGCTGAACTTCATTACCTGTATTCTTCTAAGATCTCAAAAATTGAGTATCAAATTGTAGATGAATATATTAAAACAATGAACGAAGAAGTTTTAGAATCATATCAATTATTAGAAGGAAAACGTATTCTTTTAGCTGAAGATAATGAATTGAATGCAGAGATTGCTCAAGTTATTCTTGAGGGTTGTGGAATTAGTGTGGATTGGGTAAATGATGGTATTGAATGTGTTGGTAAAGTGATTCAAAAGCCTGAGAATACATATGATTTGATTTTAATGGATATTCAGATTCCAATTATGGATGGTTATATGGCGGCGAAAAAGATTCGTGAGCTTCCAGATAAAAATAAAGCTAATATTCCAATTATAGCGATGATGCCAATGCTTTTGAAGAAGATAAAAGAAAGGCATTAGAAGCAGGAATGAAAGGCCATATTTCAAAACCAATGGATGTAGATAAATTGAAGCATGAAATCGCTTTAATTTTATCAAAAAAAGTAAAAAACTAGAATAATTGAAATTATTGACTATAATAGGATATTGATGCAAAGGAGTGGTGTTTTATGTTACTTTTAGATTATGTTGATAAAATTGAAAAACCAACTATTGAGAATATTCGTGCAATCTATAAGACAATCAACTTTAAATATGATAATCTCATAGATTTGGCGGTTGAACCTAATAGCGAAAAGTATAATAAGTGGATTAAGACTTTGGATTGTTTAAAGGAGTCTGAAAATATTATATTTAAATGTATTCAGAATAATGCGATTTCTGATATAGATTGGTTAGAATTAAAGTATAACATTTATCGTTTTCAAGTTAAATATGGAGGCTTGAAATGTATGAAAGTAGAATAAGAAATGAAGAGCAGAAATTTTTTGGTTTCTGTCTTTTTTTAAATTAGTTAGTAGATGAGTAATTCTATATTTGAACAATTTAATTTTTACGTTCAATTTCACATTTGTTTATAAAAATGAATAAATCTCATTTTAAGATTGCTTTGATACAGTTTTATAGTTACTAAATGTTAATGATTGAATTCTGATAAATTGAGGGAATGAAAAAAATAAGGATTATGATTCGATATTCAAATTTAAGGTAGATTTAAGATTTATTGTATAAAATTCGTAAAAAGTGAAAAAATATTACTAAAAAAGACAAATACAAACGTTTGTTAATCTGTATAATCATTAATGTAAGCGTTTAACAGTTACATAGAGCACCCAATCGTTTGATTAGATGCTTTTTTAATTGGAAAACGTAAAAAAAAGGAATTGCGACGAGCTAATAATAGAAAGGACATAAGACAATTCCTATCCTAATTTTACAATTAGGATTCCTCGTCATGTAATCATGAAATATAACTCATTATGCAAAAGTGCATTAGCTGTTGCAGCCTTGTGTACTGCATTTGGGACTATTGTTCCATTTAGCAATACGTATATTGAAGCTCAAGAAACAGACTTAAGCACAGAACAAAAAAATGGTACTGTTGGATTAACACAAGAAAAAGATAACTATACTTTTGGTAACGGTTACTTAAAACGTACATTCTCTATCAAAGATGGTAAGCTAAAAACTGAATATTTAACAAACTATCGCACATCTGGAGAAACTAAAATGACACCAGCTTCTAGTGAAGAGTTTGTGATTGAAACAATGGAGAACTCTCAAGAAGCAGCTGGATTTAAAGCTCCCGAACAAAAGTTTACAGAAAAAGAAAAATGGAAAGCAACAGCTGACAGTGTAGCAACGAATGAAGGAACTAATGGAAGCGCTCAATTGATTTTTGATGGTGATGCTAGTACATATTATCACTCACAATACGCCAATCCAGGTGATAAAGATTCTTATGAATGGCCTCATAACATTTACATTGATTTTGGTAAAAAGCTTGAAGGCATAAATTCATTGGCTTACCATAAGCGCTTGCATCAGGGTAATCCAACTGAAGCAGGTCATATCAAAGAGTATGAAGTATATGCATGTAAAACAGAAGCGGATTTAAAAGATAGTACTAAAGGTACGTTAGTAGCATCAGGTACCTTTAAATCTGATAATAAAACAAAAGTAGAATATGCCAATTTTAATGAAGCAGTTAATACACAATATTTAAGATTTGTAGTTAAAAGTTCTTACGGGACAAAAGATCACAAATATGTTACATCTATTGGAGAATTAGAATTCTATAAAGATAAGGCTCAATTCCCTGAAAAATCTGCTTCACAGATTAAATCAAGTAACTTGACTGTTGATGGAGATCCAGTGGTTGGTGAAGCAAATGGTTATAAAACATTAACGTTTAAATTCAAACCTGTAACCGCTCGTAATGTTCAATATACAATTAAAGAAGTGATTTCTATGAAGGATGGAGAATCTTTCATGCGAAAACACTTAGAGATTGAAGTTCCTCAAGAACAGGCAAAACAAGCTAAAATTAAATATATCGATTTAGAAAATATGAATTTTCAAGATAGTGATGTAAAAGGTAATGGTTCTAACCAATCAACAGATACAAACTATTGGACAATTCAAGAATTACAAGATAATCCGCATATGGCAAATATGAAAGGTGATTATCTTGAATTAGGTCAGCCTTATTATGTTGGATCAATGTATTGGGGATGTGAATTCCCTCAAGCGGAAAATAAAGTTCGTGATAAAAAAGGATTTATTCGTTATCACTATGGTAAGAATTTGGTGGTAGAAAACGATAAGTCCGATGGACAGTTCCACAACTATAACAACTATAACAACGCAAACGGTCAATCTGGAAAGATGATCACTTGGGATGCTGTTGTAGGTGCTGCACGTAGCACAGACTATCAAGTTGTTCAGTCTGATTTCTATGAATATATTGAAACTATCGCTACAAAAACAGGATTTAGACAACAGTTTAACTCTTGGTACGACAATATGAAGGATATCACTGATTCAAATATCCAGGAAAGTTTCAACGAAATTGAAAAAGGATTTACACAATATGGTGTTAACCCATTAGATTCTTATGTAGTTGATGACGGTTGGACAAATTATAATTCTTTCTGGGATTTTGATAGAAGTGAAAATAAATTCCCTAATGAATTGTATAATTCAAGTTCTCAAGTAAATAAGATGGGTTCTAACTTTGGCTTATGGCTAGGCCCTCGTGGTGGTTATGGTACTGAACAGCGAATCGCAAATTATATCGCAAATAATAATTTAGGATCTCGAAATGAAAATTCTGGAAATGATATTAACGTTTCTGATGGTCGTTATTTGGATAAATTAGTTAATGATATCTTTGTCGGATATCAAAATAAATTTGATATTAACTATTGGAAATTAGATGGTATGTTGTTAGATCCATCAACAAATTCGAATAATGCCCATACAACAACTGACAAATTGTGTACAATTTCTGAAACATATGAGCGTTGGACAGACATGTTCGAAACAATGCGTAAAAATCGCCCAGATTTATGGATCAACATGACTTCATATGCAAACCCTAGTCCATGGCATGTACAGTGGGTAAATAGTGTATGGATGCAGAATACTGGTGATACTGGATATTCGAATAAATTTAATAGTAGTCATGAAGAACAGATGTTAACATTCCGTGATGGTGACTATTATGAATTCTTTACAAATAATCAGTGGCAGTTACCGAACAAATACTTCTATAACCATGATCCAGTTTATGCAAAAACAGCTCATAATGTTCCAGGTGGTCCGGGCCGACAAATTGAATATACAACTGATGAATTACGTAATCACTTGTACATGTTAGGTACTCGTGGTACTGCATTCTGGGAATACTATTATTCACCATCTATGTTTGATGATGAAAAATGGCAAGTAAATGCCGAAGCTGCAAATTGGATTGAAGACAACTTTGATATTCTTCAAAAATCAAAAATGTTTGGTGGAGATCCAGAAAATGGTGATGTATATGGTTACTCTTGTTGGAATGGAAACCAAGGTATTGTTTCAATTCGTAACCCTAAAAATGTTGAACAAACATATACTCTTAAATTAGATGAAAAAGTTGGCGTTTCAAGCGGAGTGAAAAACGTTTATGGAAAAGTAGTTGTTGGTGATCAATCTCGTCAAACAAATGATTCTGTATCTCACAACACAGAATTGACTTATACATTAAAACCAAAAGAAGTATTGATTGTTCAATACGGTGCTCAAGATGGAACACCAGCAAAAATTGAATCAATGCATGCTGATAAAAACAAGGTAAGTGTTACATTTGATGAAAGAATTCAAACTCCAAAAGCAGGTAACTTTACTGTAGATGGAAATAAGGTTACTGATGTTAAATTGGATGCTGACTTACGTACTGCGGTACTTACTGTAGAAAAAGAGTTAGAAGATACTTCGGATGTTACAGTAAAAGTAAATGGAGTAAAAGATGTTGTAGGCAATGTATCAATAACAGATTTCACTGATGATTACTATGCAAAAGATCTGATTAATGGAATTGGAAAAACTACATTAGATGGAAAACCAATTAATAAAGGAAATAAATATGCATTAAACGGAACACGTGGATTCACTGTATCTGGTGAAATCAATACGACTCAAACAAATGCTGAAATTGCAAGACAAGATGGAGCATTTACTGTTGGTATTGATGGTGATGGATATTTAACATTCAACTTTAATGGAATGAGTGTTAATTCAAAACATACTGAAAAGACACGTCAAAATGATGGCTTAGTTACAGAATCTGTCGAAGGAATTATTGCAGATGGAAAGAAACATCAATTTGCGGCTGTTAAAGAAGAAAATGGTATGATCAAGCTTTATATGGATGGTGAACTTGTCAACTCAACATATGATGCTTCAAAAGTAAATCCTAATGTTTCGAAAGGAAACTTAGTATTTGGTGATGGCTTAACAGGAGATGTTGAATATGTTACATTACATGACAAAGGATTAGGCTTTGATGAAGTAGGTGAATTAAAACCAGAGGAAAATGTTGAGCGTAATGTTGTTAGCTCTTCGACTAATAAAAAAGTTAAGATTTCAGCTTATGATGTAACTGAAGATAAAGCAGTGGCTGAAAAATCAGATCGTCCATTTAATTATTTGAATGATGGAAAGAAAGATACTAGTAATTATTTAGAGCTTAAGGATACATCTGATGGTCAAAGACATTCTAGATATGTTCAAGTCGATTTAGGTGAGGAATATGAAATAAATAAAATTCATTTAACTCGTTATTATGATGATGGAAGAACATATGGTCCAACAGTTATTGAGTTAAGTAAAGATGAAAATTTTAAAGAAAAAGATCAAGTATATAACTCTGATACAACTGGAACTGTTCATAACAGAGGTGAAGGTGCTGATCCGTTATACAGTGAAACATCAGCAGGTAAGACAATAGAATTTGAAAAGAAGACTGCTCGTTATATTCGTGTTTACGTAAATGGAAGATCGGATCGAGAAGGTACTTCTGATCATATCGTTGAGTTAGAAGCTTATGGTGTAAAAATAAATGCAGATTCTAATAAACCAATAAGTCCAGATCGTGAAATTAATTTAACTCATTTAAATGAATTGATTGAACAAGCTGAGAAAAAAGCAAAATTAAAAGAGTATATAACAACAGATAGTTGGGATATAATGCAAAATGCATTGGAAGGTGCAAAAACTGTTAAAAATAACCCGATTACTCAAAAAGCAGTAGACGAAGCTTGTAAATTGCTTGAGAATGGATTAAAAGGTTTAAAAGCAGATAAATCAAAACTAGAACAGAGACTTGAAGATGCTAAAGCATATGATGGAAAAGAAGAGTTCTATACAGCAGACAGTTGGAAATCATTCTCAGATGCTTTAAAATTAGCTAAATCTGAATCTACAGATGAAAAATCTACACCAGAGACAGTGAAAAAAGCATATGAAGATTTAGATAAAGCTATTACTGGATTAACATATAAGGAAGTTGATAAAACAAACTTAAATAAGTTGATTGAAAAAGCTAAAGCGTATGATGGAAAACAAGAGTTCTATACAGAAGATAGCTGGAATACATTCGCAGAAGCATTAAATGTAGCTAACTCTGAATCTACAAATGAAAACTCTACACCGGAAACAGTGAAGAAAGCATACGATAGATTAAATAAGGCTATTAAAGGATTAACAGCTAAGGCTGATAAGACACAATTAAAAGCATTGATTGATGAAGCTAATGGTAAAAACAAAACTGAATATACTTCAGCAAGTTGGAAAGTGTTAGAAGCAGCATTGAAAAATGCTCAATCAGTATATGATACTGAAGATGCTACACAGAAATCAGTGCAAGATGCATGTGATAGCTTGAGAACATCTATTGATGGATTAAAAGTTAAGGTTGATAAATCAGAATTACAGGCATTGATTACAGAAGCTAAAGATAAGAAAGAAGCAGATTATACTGCCGATAGCTGGAAAGTCTTTGCAGAAGCATTAGCAAATGCTGAAAATGAATTAAAATCTGAAAAATCAACACCAGAAACTGTAAAAGCTGCACAAGATAAATTATCTGAAGCTATTAAAGATCTAGCACCTAAAAAACAGGTTGATAAATCAAAATTAGAGGCATTGATTGCAGAAGCTACAGGTAAAGTAGAATCACAATATACACCAGAAAGCTGGACAGCATTTACAACTGCATTAGGAACAGCTAATGAAGTAAATGGTAATAAAGATGCAACACAGGAAACTGTAGATCAAGCGTGTGTAAACTTAAGAGCAGGTATTGACGGATTAACAGCTAAGGCTGATAAGACACAATTACAAGCATTGATTGAACAGGCTGGTAATAAAAACAAAGATGAGTATACAGAAGAAAGTTGGGCTTCTTTCGAAACAGCATTAAATGAAGCTAAGTCTGTATTTGAAAATGAAAATGTTTCTCAGGATGCTGTAGATAAAGCTTGTGAAAGCTTAAGTAAAGCTATTGAAGAATTAAAATTCAATAAATCACAATTAAAAGTAGTGATCGATCAGGCTGAAAATAAAATTTCAGAGGATTATACAGAAGAAAGTTGGGAAACATTCGCAAATGCATTAGCAGAAGCTAGATCTGTATTTGAAGATGAGAATGCTACACCAGAATCTGTAGATCAAGCATACAGAAAACTAAATGAAGCTATTAATGGATTGACAGTTAAGGTTAATAAACCAGAACTAAAAGAATTAATTGATAAAGTTCAGGATAAAAAATCAGAGGATTATACAGATGCAAGCTGGGATGCTTTTGAAACTGCATTAGAAGAAGCTAAAGCTGTATTTGAAAATGAAGCTGCTACATCAGCACAAATTAGTCAAGCATATAGAAAATTAAATGAAGCTATTAATGGATTAACAGTTAAGGCTGATAAATCAGAATTTACTAAAGTGATTGCTTCTAGCGCGACTTTAAATGAGTCTGATTACACACCAGAATCTTGGAAGCAATTTAAAGAAGCTTTAGATTATGCGGATGAAGTCAGTGCAAATCCAAATGTTTCACAAGAAGAAGTGGATGAAGCAAAAGGCAAATTAGAAAAAGCAGTTAAAAACTTGGTTAAGGCTACTGGTTCAGAACAAAAACCAACTGAAAAACCAGATACAAAACCGGATACAAAACCGGAACAAAAACCTTCTGATAAACCGGAAGAAAAGCCAACTGATAAACCAGATACAAAACCGGAACAAAAACCAACAGATAAACCTGTGCAGAAGCCAACAGAAAAACCTAGCAAAAACAATGGTACAAACACAGGAACTAGTACACATGTAGGTTTCTTTGCAACTACTGCTCTTGCATCAGCTACAGCTGTACTTGGATTATTTGGATATAAACGTCGCAACAAGAAAAAATAATGCGTAACAAGTTTGGATGGTTTAAATAGATTTATTCTCTTAGAATGAATCATATTCCAAAATGGTTTATAGCTGATTATGACTCGGATGACATATAGTTGTCCGAGTCTTTTTTGGTACTTCGCAATTAGATAGGGTCGACTAAAAGTTGTCTTCAAGAATCGTAGGATTGAAAACCCTATGAGTGTTTAAAGGATTATTAACTAGGGAGCAGAGATTTTAACATCTCTGCTCTTCTTAGTATGCCGAGCATGGCATATATCTAGACAGTGAAAGTCTGTTGTGGGTACCCTATTTCTTTCACAACGTCTTGGTTTTACGTTTACCTTTTGGACCTTGATTTGTTAAGTAATCTTATCCACCATTTAGCTTCATCAAGTTTCTCTGCGTACGTTCAAAAGAATTGCTACACCACTTCCTTCACCCATGACATCACTATCAACGACTTGTGGTTCACTACACTTGGCAGTAACTACCCGTGGTTAGTTTATCTCAAACTGGACTCGTGCCATGCCCGGCACACAAGAAAAGAGCTGACAGAAAGGGTTGAATGTCAGCTCATGGAATAGGATTGTTGGATGATTTTGATTTACAAGATTTATGGCTCATCCAACAAAAGCCTAGTATAACAGTGTGTTATGCGTTTTTTCAACAACAATTTCAGCTTCTTGCTTAGTCTTAAATAACTTGGTTACTCTAACTCTAGTTCCTGCTGGAGTTTCATTGTCATTGAATTTAATCGTACAAAAGCCTCCACCAGTACGAATCACAGTAGCTTCTCGGACATGATATCCATTCGATATGAAGAAGACAATGTCGTTAACATTATATTTATTCATATACATCCACCTTATCCCTAATGTAATTCAATCGTATCCTCAACTCTCCAATTTTTCAACCTCAAATTGCGGTCTGATACTTTTAACAATGAGTGATTTTCAACCACACACATAAAACAAAGAAAGCAAGCAACTAACACAAATTTCTATTTCTTGTGCCAATGCTTGCTAAGCTTTATTCATATTTTTCAACCACAAAATGCGGATACCCCAAAAATATTTACAAGTGATGATGAAGAGATTGCGGCTTTATTATTGAACGGTAAGATTGAAATCAATGTAGATGGAATAGAGAAAATTGTTTCGCGTAAAAGTGTATTTTTAGAAGGGCCATATGCAGGGCATGTTTCACATAGTAAAATTATCTCTGTAAAGGCTTTGGAAGAGACAGAGATTTTAGTTCAGAAAACAAAAAATAAGGTAACATTTAAGTCAAAATTATATACGCCAGAAGATGCACCATGGAAATATTCGAGTCAAGGTTGGTATGGCAATGCCGCAAATCGTAGAGTAAATACAATTATTGATCATGATATTGAACCGAAAAGTAATATGGTTTTAGGTGAAGTTTTAAATGATCCAGGAAACTGGTCTGGATATTTGCCACATAGACACCCACAGCCAGAATGTTACTATTTCTTATTTGATCATCCAGAAGGATTTGGAGCTAGTTTTGTAGGGGATGAAGTATATAAAAGTGTGAACCGAAGTTTTTCAGCAATTCCAGGAGGGAAGCTACATCCACAATCAACAGCGCCTGGATATCAGATGTATACTTGTTGGATGATTCGTCACTTGGATGGTAATCCATGGCTTCAAACAGATCGTTGTGAAGATGAAGCGTATACTTGGCTTCATGATGCTAAGTTTAATCCTGAAACAAACGCTTTCGAAAAGAAATAGGTAAAATAAAAACAAGTCAATTAATAATTTGGCTTGTTTTTTAAAAAATTCAACAGAAGGAATCAATATCAGAACAACAAAATTCATGTTATGTTTATACTTTTAATTTTCCAAAGTCTTTTCTTAAACGAATGGCAAGTGCACCAATAAAACCTTCATACGGCATGACTGTAAGATTTGAATGAATAGTTAATGTGATGCCTAGTGCTAAGACAATGCATGCCAAAATAGCTAGTAAAACTTGTTCTAAGAAAGAATGAGGTTGTATATGTGTTAAGAATGTAGATGTTAGTTTAATTAAATAAGAATAAATGAATGTGATAAATAATTGTATGATTTGTGTTTTTCCAAATTTATGTACAATGAGCGCTTCTAATATTAAAAGGGCCGTATTAACAATAAAATTAAAGAGTGCATAGCTACCGGGAAGAAGAAAAGTGAATGTCAGTGCTAAAGAACAAGATGGAGCAACACCTAAAGCAGCATTTAAAAATAAGTTGGATCCAATAGCTAGTGCAAAAATTCCTATTAAATAAACAATAAGTTTTCTTCTCATATAATTTGGCATTGTTTTACCTCCATTCAATATATGCATTATATCCTTAACTTTGTAAAAAATGTATAACTACAATTGAATTTTTAAATGAATGGTTGAAATTTACTGTATTTATAGCTACTAATGCTTCTTTTATTTTTAATTATACAAATTCTGAAAGTTAAGGATGCATTTTAATAGAAAATTCGCGTTTTATATAATGACAATGTATTGACATTAGCCGAATTTATTCATATACTATGCTTGAATGGAGGTGTTCTATATGGCAACAACAAATTTGAATATCAGAACAGATAAAGCCATCAAAGATCAGGCAGAAAAAATTTTCAATGAGCTTGGTCTGAATATGACAACTGCTGTAAATATGTTCCTGAGAACCGCTATCCGTGAGCATGGTATTCCTTTTGAATTAAAACTGGAAGTACCGAATGATACTACAACCACTGCCATTGAGGAAGGCAGAAAAATGATGAAGGATCCTTCTGCTCCGAGATATTCCAGTATGGATGCTCTAAAGGCAGCACTTGAAGTATGAAATATGATGTGCAGTTTACCAATCAGTTTAAGAAAGATTTGAAGCTTGCAAAGAAGCAGAACAAGAATTTGGATAAACTATTTGAGGTAATCGATATTCTGGCGAATGGCGGTACGCTGGGTGCAAAATACAGAGACCATGATCTTGCAGGCAACTATAAAGGCACGCGTGAATGTCACATCGAACCAGACTGGCTGCTTATTTATGAGATTCGTGGAGATGTTCTTGTTTTGATGCTTTATCGACTTGGTTCACATTCTGAGCTGTTTAAAAAATAGTATAAATGTCAATATAAAAATGTACAATTTTGACCACATCAATACCTGTTGTAATAGATGGTAAAGATGTGGTCTTTTGTTTAATAAGACATTGTAAGTAATCTTTCTTCTACTTTTTGTAGCCTTTTTAAAACTTGTTTATAGGGCATTCCTAGACTTTGTACATCAACTATCTGATATGGACCAATATAATCTTGTATTTCATTTAGATAAACAGAATATAATACACAATATGGTCTTGATACGTTTATTGGTTCGCACATCATAACACACTTTTTGTTTTTCATATCGATATCGAATAGATAATCATAAATAAATGTTTCTTCACTAAATAGAATTGCTCTAATAACCTCTTTTTTATTAAATGGTCTTTCAATCTGTAAGATTTTCCACTGATTGAGATTATTTTAGCGTGATGTAAGATTCTATCTAAAATCGCATTTGCGATAAAAGGAATTGTAACGGATAAAGAAGTTTTAGGTTAAAAAAATCGATATTCATAGGAAAAATAGAATATCGATCCTTTTTTATATATAGTAACAGACGACTACGATTCGAATATTTTAATGTAAGTATATTGTTGGAATAGGAGAAATAAATACATGATAGTAATCTGTTGCTACCTAAATTATTGGTTTATCTTTGAACGCGGCCTGAACCGTCTCCACCAGCTAACTTCAACACTTCATCCATGCTCACCATGTTGAAATCACCTTCGATAGAGTGTTTTAAGCAACTTGCGGCTACCGCAAATTCAATGGTTGCCTGAGGATCATATCCTTCTAGGCTTGCGGCAATCAATCCAGCTCCAAAGCTGTCTCCACCACCTACACGATCTACAATCTGCATGTTGTATCTCTTTGAGAAATAGTAATCTTTTCCATCATACAACATAGCTGACCAGTTGTTGATATTGGCATTGATTGACTCTCTTAATGTGATGGCTACTTTTTCAAATCCAAAGCGTTTTGTCAATTCACTAGCTACTTCCTTATATCCTTCGCGATTGACTTCACCACTTGTTACATCTGTATCACTGGCCTTGATTCCAAATACATCGGCTGCATCTTCTTCATTGGCAATACATACATCGACATATTCACAGATCTTAGCCATGACTTCACCGGCCTTTTCTTTTGACCATAGCTTGTTACGATAGTTCAAGTCACATGAGATTTTTACACCATGCTCCTTTGCTTTCTTACAAGCTTCTATTGTAAGTTCAGCTACATTGTCACATAAAGCTGGTGTAATACCTGTAATATGGAACCATGCACAGTCTTTAAAGATTTCATCCCAGTCAAAATCAGCACTTGTAGCTGTATAAATACTAGAGCCTGCACGATCATAAATAACTTTACTAGGACGTTGGCTAGCCCCTTTTTCTAGATAGTAGATACCAATACGGTCTCCACCACGAGCAATATAAGATGTGTCTACACCATATTTGCGTAATGAGTTGATGGCACACTGGCCAATTTCATGATTTGGAAGACGAGTTACGAATTTGGCATCAAAACCATAGTTAGCTAAAGAAACAGCTACATTGGCTTCTCCACCACCATAAGTAGCTCCAAAAGTATCAGCTTGTACAAAGCGATAATATCCTTCGGGTGCTAGACGTAACATGATTTCACCGAAAGTAACGACTTTTTGTTTCATTCTAGCGAACCTCCTTTAATTTGGCTACAGCTTCCTGAGTCATAGCTTCGATTTTGTTAAATTCACCATTCTTGATTAGATTGCCTTTCACCATCCAGCTTCCACCAATGGCTAAGATACGGTCGTATTCTAAGTAGTCTTTCATATTGTTCGCGTTGATTCCACCAGTAGGAATGAATTTCATTTGTGTATATGGAGCGGCAATCGATTTGATCATCTTTAATCCACCTGCAGCTTCAGCAGGGAAGAATTTTACTACATCCAAACCTAATCTGTAACATTTTTGTACATCACTAGGTGTACATGTTCCTGGAGTTACTGGCACATTCTTTTCGATACAGTGTTTTACTACATCTTCATCAAAGCCTGGACTGATGATAAATTGAGCCCCAGCTTCTAATGCTTCATCCACTTGTTCAACAGTTAATACAGTTCCAGCTCCCACTAACATTTCAGGGAATTCTTTACGCATGATGGCAATCGATTCTTTGGCAGCAGCTGTTCTAAATGTAACTTCAGCACATGGAAGACCACCAGCACATAAAGCTTGTGCCAATGGTTTTGCGTCTTTTGCGTCTTCTAATACAACGACGGGTAAAATCCCGATTTTTGAAATTTTTTCTAATACGTTATTCATTGTTTGACCCCTCTTATAAACATTCTTTCATGACTTCGTAAGTACCTTTTTCTTCAATTTCAGTTAAAGTTTGAACTACGGCATCTTCAAATCCAGCAATTTGAGTTAAGTCTTGTCCCCAGAATGAAGTGTTTGTACATACCGCATGAACTAAATCTTTTACAGAATCATCTTTGTGGTTATAGTAGAATTCTAGAATGTCACGATCATCACTGATTGTGTAAGTATTTCCTGCAGGACGTTTTGCCACTAAACCAGCATCTGTAAGTTCATATCCTCTATAGAATTGAATGTAGAACGCAAAACTTGTCGTAATACATTTTGGAAGCGCATGGTGTTTGTCGATATATCCTAAGAAACTAGGCATAACACGTGCTTTCCATTTTGAAGTGGAATTTAATGAAATGCTCATTAATTCGTGATCAACAAATGGGTTGTTGAAACGGTCGGATACGGCTTTCGCAAAGTTTAATAAATCGTTTTTATCTAATGTAAGAGTTGGGATGACTTCATCATACAACATTTTGTTCATAAAGCCTTTGATGACTTCATCATGCATACAATCACGAACGATGTTTTGACCTGCTAAATAAGCACCTAGTACAAATCCAGTGTGAGCACCATTTAAGATACGTACTTTTCTCTTTTTGTATGGTGACATGTCCGGAGTTACAAATACTTTGTCGATTAGGTCTGCTTTTTTAAATGGTAATACATCATTTAATTTTTCATCGCCTTCAATGACCCATAAACCGAATACTTCACCAACATCAGTTAATGGATCTACATAGTGATTTTCTTCTTCTAGACGAGCTACTTCTTGTGGATCGCGGATACGACCTGGGACAATACGGTCTACTAATGAACCGCAGAATGTGCATTCTTCATTTACATATTTTTTGAATCCTTCTTCAAGATTCCATTGTTCAATATATTGGTTAACACACTTTAATAATTCTTTACCATTATTGTCAATCAACTCGCAAGCTAACATTAAGATACCTGGTTTGTTGTTTTTGTATCGGTGGTATAAAACTTGCGTTAATTTACCAGGAAAACTTGCGGCTGGTTTATCTTCAAATTGACATGAAGGATCGTAGTGGATACCAGCTTCTGTTGTGTTTGAAACAATGATTTCTAGATCGTCGCTTGCGGCAACTTTCATCATTTCGTTAAATCCTTCTTCTTGGTAAGGATTTAAACAACGACTGACACTTGAAATGATTCGTTTATCATCAACTTTTTCTCCATTCACACTACCTCTTAAGTGCAATGTGTATAATCCATCTTGTTCATTGATCATTTCGGCAAGACCTGGTGCAATTGGTTGAACTAAGCAGCATTTACCATTCCAATCTGCTTTTTCGTTTGCCAAATCAAACCAATAGTCTACGAAAGCTCTTAAGAAATTTCCTTCACCAAATTGAAGAACTTTTTCTTTCGCATCCTTTAATAGATAACCATCATATCCAATATCTTCTAAAGTTTTATAACTTAATTTTTCCATTGTTATTATTCCTTTCCCGTTATAGAGTAACGCCTTGTTTAAATATAGCCATGTCATGGAAGCCGGCCTCTTCACTCTTTACTTTTTTACCACTTGCGACACTTAATACATATTCAAATAAATCATTGGATAAAGTATCTAAGCTTACACCTTCCACTAATTCACCACAGTTAAAATCAATCCAGTTTTTCTTGTTTGCGTATAATCTAGAGTTACTTGAAATTTTTACTGTAGGAACTGGGCTAGCAAAAGGAGTGCCTCTTCCTGTTGTAAATAATACGATATGAGCTCCACTTGCAGCTAATGCGGTTGCGGCAACTAAATCATTGCCTGGAGCACTTAATAAATTTAAGCCTTTGTTCTTTACACATTGTCCATATTGTAAAACACCGACGACTGGGGCTTTACCAGACTTTTGTGTACAACCTAAAGATTTATCTTCCAAAGTTGAAATTCCACCCTTTTTGTTTCCTGGAGAAGGGTTTTCATAAATTGTTTGATGATGCGATTTAAAGTATTCTTTGAAGTTGTTGATCAAATCCACGGTTTCATTAAATAATTCCTTGTTTTCACAACGATCCATTAAAATAGTTTCAGCGCCAAACATTTCTGGCACTTCGGTTAAGATGGTTGTTCCACCTTTGGAAATCAATAAGTCAGAAAAACCTCCTACTGTAGGGTTGGCACTAATTCCAGAGAGTCCATCTGAACCACCACACTTCATACCAATGATCAATTCGCTCGCATCAATTTCTTCTCTTTTGTCTTGGCTTACAATATCGGCTAAATCAGCGATGATATCTAGCGAATCTTGAATTTCATCTTCATGTTCTTGAGCAACTAAGAACTTAACACGATCTGTATCATAATCCTTTAAATAGTTCTTCAAAACATCAATATTTGAGTTTTCACAACCTAAACCTAAGACCAAAACACCACCAGCATTTGGGTGTTGAATTAAATCGGCGAGAATTGTACGAGTGTTTTCTTGGTCATCACCCATTTGAGAACATCCATATGGATGTGTAAACGTACAAATGGCTTCTACGTTACCCTTTACATATTTCTGGGCTTGTCTTTCGATAGACGTAGCAACATTGTTCATGCAGCCAACAGTAGGGATGATCCAAATTTCATTACGAACACCCACTTTACCGTTCTTTCTGCGATAACCCATGAATGTTCGTTTTTCACTAGGTTCTAGTTCTTGCACATTACGATGATAAGAATAAGTTAATAAATCATTTAAGCCAGTTTTCATATTGTGTGTATGAATCCAGCTTCCTTGCTTGATATCTTCCTTTGCGATACCAATAGGATATCCATATTTAATAATAGGTTGATCTTTTTTAATATCTTTCAACGCAAATTTATGTCCTTGGGCAATATCTTCAATAAGTGTAACCTCTTGTCCATCGACATTACATACTGTCCCTTTTTCTAAAGGACATAGTGCAACAGCTACCAAGTCGTTAGAATGAATCTTTATAAACTTTTGCACCATTTCTACCTCCTGTCTATAATTTAAATGTTTGATGTAAGTACTTACACAGAATAACCCTGTTTTTTGAATAAATCAATAGGAAAGTTTTAAAATTTTACAAATATGTATGTTTCACAACTTTTTTTTGGTAAAATATAGGGGAAGATGAATAATCCCTTTATTTATACGTGAGAAAACGATTACAAAGAAGTACTTGACTTATGAAATACATATCATTACAATAAGAAATGTGATGTAAGTACTTACAATTCTCAACGTAAAGAAATGGGGTTGAGGAGTGAAACAATTATGAACATTTATGACATTGCCAAGTTATCGGGCGTATCTATTGCGACTGTATCGCGAGTAATTAATAACAGTCCTAAAGTCTCAGAAAAGACAAAAAAGAAAGTCTGGGACGTTATGAATGAGTATGATTACACACCGAATGTGTTTGCGAGAGGTTTAGGCTTAAATTCAGTTAAAACAGTTGGCTTGGTTTGCCCAGATGTATCCGATCGTTATATGGCAAGTGCTATTGCGTATTTAGAAAAGAATTTACGCAAGTATGGATATGACTCAATTTTGATGTGTAGTGGCTTTGATTATGAAGGAAAAGTAGAAGCTGTAAAAATATTATTGGATCGAAGAATCGATGCGATGATATTAGTTGGTTCACATTATGCAGGAGATTGTGGACAGAATGATATTCAATACCTACAGGATGCTGCCCAAAAAGTTCCAGTGGTACTCATGAATGGCTATGTTCGAGTGCCAGGTGTATATTGTGTTTTAACAGATAATTATAAAGCTGTTTATGATACTGTATGTAATCTAATCGAAGCAGGAAGGAAGAAAATTGTGTTTTTGTATGATGCCAATTCGTACAGCACAACGAAAAAATTAGAGGGATATCAAGATGCACTGATTGATAATGGTTTAAAAGTACGTGAAGAGTACAAGGTGTTTATGCCAAATAACGTATTGAAGGCAAGAGATTTATTGGCAAAGAAAAAGTTGGATTTTGATGCTGTCATTGCCAGCGATGATGCGATGGCTGTTGGTGCACTTAAATATGTGCATCAAATCAATAAGTCGATTCCTGAAGATGTCAATGTCGTTGGATTCAACAACTCAGAACTATGTGTTTGTTGCTATCCAGAAATGAGTTCTATTGATTCACAAGAAGAAGAGTTAAGTGAAATTGCGGTTGATTCGCTTATTAAAGTTCTTGCGGGAAAATCAGTTCGACAAAAAATGGAGATTCCATGTAAATTTATTAAGCGAAATACAACACAGTTCTAAATATTAGGAGGATTACTGTGAAGTTGATTAAAAAAGTACTTGGAGCACTTATGTGTCTTGTGTTTATGGTAAGTGCAACAGGTTGTTCTTCAGTTACAAACGGGAAGCGTATCGTTCGTGTTGCGACAATGCAGTCGGAAACGCACCCTGAGTATCTGGGATTATTAAAGTTTAAAGAATATGTTGAAAAAGAATTAGGGGATAAATATGAAGTACAAATTTTCCCTAACGAAATTTTAGGTGCTGCCCAAAAAGCAATTGAGTTAACGCAAACAGGAGCTATCGATTTTACAATTGTTGGTACGGCAAACCTAGAAACATTTGCGAGTGTATATGAAATTTTCTCTATGCCATATTTATTTACTTCAGAAGATGCCTATCATGAAGTTATGAATGATACGGACTATATGAATAAGATCTTCTCAAGTACAGATGAACAAGGTTTTAGAGCTTTAACTTGGTATAATGCAGGAACGCGTAACTTCTATGCGAAAAAAGAAATTGATTCACCAGACGATATGAAAGGATTAAAAATCCGTGTTCAACAAAGTCCTGCTAGTGTAGCAATGTGTCAAGCCTTTGGTGCTGCAGCCAGTCCAATGAGTTTTGGTGAAGTATATACGGCTATTCAACAAGGTGTCATTGATGGTGCTGAAAATAACGAATTAGCATTAACATCAAACAAGCATGGTGAAGTTGCAAAATATTTCTCTTACAACAAGCACCAGATGATTCCGGATTTGTTGATTGGAAACTTGAGTTTCTTGAATGGTTTGTCTAAAGAAGAAAGAAAAGTATTCTATAAGGCGGCTGAATTATCAAATGAAGAAGAATGTAAACAATGGGATGTGCAAGTTAAAGAAGCTAAGAAGATTGCGCAAGAACAAATGGGCGTTAAATTTATTGATGTCGATGTTTTAGCTTTCCAAAAGAAGGTAAAGGGTGTTCAAGAATCTATCTTAAAGGATAATGCACAGGCAAAACCTATTTATGATCATATTCAAAAAGTAAACAAAAAATACGAAGGCAAGGATGGTGAATAATATGGAAAAATTAAGAAACGCAATTAACACTATTCTTGGATGGGCATGTGTATTTGTATTTGCCGTAATGGTAGTTGTAGGTACATATCAAATCGTAGTTCGTTACTTCTTTAATAATCCAAGTACAGTATCCGAAGAATTATTGACTTACAGTTTTACATGGATGGCTTTACTTTCCACAGCTTTAGTATTTGGTAAAAGAGATCATATGCGTATGGGGTTCTTGGCTGATAAAGTAACAGGACAAAAAAAGAAAGTATTGGAAATCGTTATTGAATTATTAATTATTTTATTTGCCCTTGTTGTTATGGTGTATGGTGGAATTTCTATCATGAAACTAACAATGACTCAAATCACAGCGTCATTAGGCGTAAGTATGGGATTGATCTATACAATCATTCCTTTATCAGGCATTCTAATTGTCATTTATGGCATTATGAATATTATTGATTTGGCGAAAGGAAAGGGTGAATAAGCATGAGTTTATCAGTTTTATCAGGATTAATTATTTTAGTATTGTTAGTGATTATGCTTATTGCAGGTGTTCCCATTGCCGTGGCATTAGGAATTAGTAGTGTTTGTGCAATTTTACCAGTCATGGATCTAAATGTAGCTGTAGTTACAGGTGCACAAAGAATTTTCTCAGGAATCAGTGTATTTAGTTTGTTGGCCATTCCATTCTTTATTCTTGCGGGAAATATTATGAATAAAGGTGGTATTGCGATTCGTTTGATCAACTTAGCTAAAATTGTTACGGGAAGAACACCAGGTGGTTTAGCTCAGACAAATATTTTGGCAAATGCTTTATTTGGAGCCATTTCAGGTTCAGGTACTGCTGCCGCAAGTGCCATGGGATCTATCATTGGTCCAATTGAAAAAGATGAGGGGTATGATCCTAACTTCTCTGCTGCAGCCAATATTGCCACAGCCCCAACAGGATTATTGATTCCACCATCAAATGTAATGATCACATTCTCATTGGTGTCTGGTGGTACAAGTGTGGCTGCCTTATTTATGGCCGGATATATTCCAGGTGCATTGTGGGCATTGGCTTGTATGCTTGTTGTATATATCTACGCAAAGAAAGCTGGATATAGAAGTCAGACGAAATTAACTGGAAAAGAAAAATTTAATGCATTTATTCAAGCTTTACCATGTTTATTATTAATCGTTATTGTCATTGGTGGTATCATTGCCGGAGTCTTTACCGCAACTGAAGGTAGTGTTGTTGCCGTTGTATACTCATTATTGCTTTCTATTTATGGATACAAATCAATGAAATGGAAAGATTTACCAGAAATCTTTAGATCAAGTGCAGAAATGACAGGTATCATTATTTTCTTGATTGGTGTTTCTAGTATCATGTCTTGGGTTATGGCTTTCACAAACATTCCTACAATGGTTTCAAATGGATTATTATCAATTTCAAGCAATAAATACGTCATCTTATTAATGATCAACATTATCTTATTGGTAGTTGGTACATTTATGGATATGACACCAGCTACATTGATCTTTACACCAATCTTCTTGCCAGTATGTACTGCATTAGGTATGAATACAATTCACTTTGGTATTATGTTGATCTTCAACTTGTGTATTGGAACAATTACTCCTCCAGTAGGAACGACGCTGTTTGTCGGAGTTAAAGTCGGAGGCGTTAAGATTGAAACTGTATTTAAACACTTATTACCATATTTCTTCGCTATTATTGTTGTATTGATGTTAGTTACATATATACCACAATTGAGTCTATGGTTACCTGGTTTAATGGGATATGTAAGTTAGAAGGAAGGAATTTTATATGAAACAATTTATGGATAAAGACTTCTTATTAACGAATGAAGTCGCTAAAGAATTATTTTTTGATGTCGCAAATACGATGCCAATTGTAGATTATCATTGTCATATTGATCCAAAAGAAATTGCTGAAGATCGTAAATTTGAGAATATCACGCAAGTATGGCTTGGCGGAGACCACTATAAATGGCGTCAAATGCGTTCAAACGGAGTGGACGAATACTATATTACTGGAGATGCACCCGATCGTGAAAAATTCCAGAAGTGGGCAGAAACACTTGAAAAAGCTATTGGAAATCCACTTTTCCACTGGTCTCATTTGGAACTTCAAAGATACTTTGGATACCATGGTGTTTTAAATAGTAAAACAGCCGAAGAAGTATGGAATTTGTGCAATGAAAAATTACAACAAGATGATATGAGTGTGCGTAATTTAATTAAAAACTCAAATGTTAAATTATTATGTACTACAGATGATCCAATCGATGATTTACATTGGCATAAAGTGATTAAAGCGGATGAAACATTTGATGTTAAGGTACTTCCTGCTTGGCGTCCAGACAAAGCTATGCGTATCAATAAACCAGAATTTGCCGATTATATGAGTAAATTGGCAACTGTTTCTGATGTTGAAATTCATACTTTTGAAGATATGAAAAAAGCAATCATCAAACGTATGGAATACTTTAATGAAATGGGATGTCTAGTGAGTGATCACGGATTGGATTATGTTATGTATGCCCCAGCAAGTGATGAAGAAATTGAAAAAATCTTTGAAAAGGGATTAAATCATGAAGCTGTTACGGCATTAGAATGTGATCAATATAAAACCGCATTCTTACTATTCATCGCAAAAGAATACAAACGCTTAGGTTGGGTAATGCAGTTGCACTATGGATGTAAACGTGACAACAACACAACTATGTACAATAAGTTAGGACCAGATACGGGTTATGATTGTATTTCAAACTATGCGCCTGCAGACCAACTTACAAATATGTTGGATGCGATCAATGAAAATGGTGGATTGCCAAAAACAATTTTGTACAGTTTAAATCCTGGGGATGATGAATTGATCGGTACAGTACTTGGATGTTTCCAAAACAGTGATGCGATTGGAAAGATTCAACAAGGATCAGCATGGTGGTTCAACGACAATAAAACAGGTATGGAAAAACAAATGACGTCTTTGGCAAATCTAGGATTATTAGGTAATTTCTTAGGTATGTTGACAGATTCAAGAAGCTTCTTGTCGTATTCAAGACATGAATATTTCCGTCGAATCATGTGTAACTTAATTGGTACATGGGTTGAAAATGGAGAATATCCTTATGATAAAGAAAACTTAACTGAAATTGTTAAGGGTATCTCTTACAACAATGCCGTTCGTTATTTTGGATTTGATTTATAATAGTTAGTGAAGAAGAGAACTTTGATTCAAGGTTCTCTTTTTTTTTAGTGTCATAATTTAAAAAAATGACACTTTTTCGATTGAAATGAAGTCAAAATGAGTCAAGTCTGACTCAAAATAGGGTTAAAAAATATAAAAAGGTGTCAAAATCTGAAATTATGAATCAAAACACGCTAAAAAAGCAGTGAAATGAGTCAAAATTTGAAATTATGACACTTTTTTTGATTTTGAGCATGCTAAATTTTGTGTAATTTAAACTCATCTTCATGTTTCCCCTAGAAAAATGTAATTTTATTTAAATATTCCCCTAGAAAAGTGTTAAATACAGTGGAATATTCCCCTAGAAAAATGTAAAATCAGATTAAAGGAGGAAGATTCTATGTATCGATATATATATAATGATTTAGTCGAATGGAAAAATAGCAGCTATCGCAAACCTTTGATTTTAAATGGTGCAAGACAGACGGGAAAGACTTGGATTTTAAATGAATTTGGGAAAAAAGAATATAAAAATGTAGTGTATATTAATTGTGACAATAATAATGAGATGAAAGAAATGTTCTATGATTTCGATGTGAATCGTTTGATCTTAAGCTTTTCAGCTCTTACAAATACGCGAATTGAAAAAGAAAATACATTGATTATTTTAGATGAAATACAGGAATGTCCATTAGGATTAACGGCATTGAAATATTTCCAAGAAGAAGCCTCGGAATATCATATTGTTGTGGCAGGAAGCTTATTAGGTATCACTTTACACCAATCAACAGGATTTCCAGTGGGAAAAGTGGATCAATTAACGTTGTATCCCATGTCATTTAAAGAATTCTTGTTGGCTTTAAATGAAGATATATTGGTAGAACAGATGGAACACCATAATTGGAAAGAGATGGATGTGTTCCATGAAAAGTTAAAGAATTATTTAAGGCAATATTATTATGTTGGTGGTATGCCTGAAGTTGTTAAATATTATGCTCAAACCAAGGAAATATTTCATGTTCGCGAAATACAAAATAGAATTCTTTTAAACTATCGACAAGATTTTTCAAAACATATACCAGGAAGCTTATTGACCAAAGTAAATTTAGTGTGGGATAGCGTTCCTGCACAATTGGCAAAGAAAAACAAAAAATTCATTTATGGAATGCTAAAAAAGGGTGGGCGTGCAAAAGAGTTCGAAGATGCGATTCAATGGCTTGTGGATGCAGGCTTGGTGTTTAGGGTAAATCGCATAAATAAAGTATGTATGCCACTTAAGTTTTATGAGGAGTTCAATGCATTTAAACTGTATCTGCTCGATCTAGGACTTCTTGGCGCAATGGTGGATGCTCCCGCAAAAAACATTTTAATAGGAGATAACGTTTTTAAAGAATATAAGGGTGCTTTTACGGAGCAATATGTTGCTCAACAAATAGTGGCTTGTAATGTAACTCCAAAATACTATAATAATGAAAATTCAACAAATGAAATTGACTTTGTAGTTCAATTAGGAAATGTATATCCAATTGAGGTTAAGGCAGAAGAGAATTTAAAATCAAAAAGTATGAATACATTATTAAATGAGAACGAGGATATGGAAGGGTGGAAATTTTCAATGTCTTCATATCGTACCTTTAAACAAATCATAAATATTCCTTTGTATGATGTGGATGAATGGATATTAATGTATAAAGAAAAGATGTTGGAAATTTAAACCAACATCTTTTGTGTTTTATCTGTTTTCACTGATATATTCATTTATGCTTTGCTTGACAATATTGAAGTTGACTTCACCGTACTGTAGTAGGGCATTATGGAAGTCTGCATTGTCAAATTTAGATCTTAATCTAGATTTGGCTGTACTCTTTAAATTCACGATTTGAAGATATCCATAATAGTAAGATAAGAATACAGTTGGATTATCTGCCAATTGATTGTAAATACTTTCTAATCCTTCTGAACCAAACATATCACCATATTCATTCTTGAAATCATTGAGTGACATACCATCATAATGGATGCTGATATCCATTAAGACAATGTATAGATTGGTAAGAATGTTATTCAAATTATAGGCTTCTAATAAATCTTTATTATTATCTAAATAATGTAAAGACATGCTTTCCATATAAGTAGCCCAACCTTCAGACATACCTAGATTGTTGTAGAAGAATTGGATTGGATATTTTAAGTGTTCCTTGTTGTATTGCGCTTGATACATATGTCCGGCAATACCTTCATGAGCTAATGTTTGATAAAGTGTTAAGCTTGATGGATCATCGCCATAATCACGTTTGTTGTAGCGCATTTGATAGTTTTGTGAATAATCCAAGGCGGGTGTAATAAAGTAGGCAACAATTCCGCTGACAGATTGATCTTCTGGTAGTGCCTTTAAATCATATTTCATGGTTTTTACTTTTGGGAAATCCTTGTTATAGTTCTTTTGAAGGCTTTCTAGAATTTGATTTACATCCGTAAAATCCGTTGAAACTGAATCGAGTTCATACGCAATCATTGGATTGGCTTTATATAGCTTCTGAAATTTAGTGATAGCTGAATTGATTGCGGATTGCGTATTCTCTTTAATTGTGGAAATAGAGTTGGTAGAACTTGTCGCATTTTCAACTAATACTTCATAATATTTCTTACCATTCTTATAGTTCGACAACCCTTGTAGAGGTTGTACGTTATATTGAAGAGAGGTTAATGTATCTAACATAGCCTGATAACTAGGAAAGAAACTTGTGTCCATGGCATCTTTGACTTGTGCTTTATAAGAGGTTGTTTTTTCTTCATCCAGATTTAAAGAGTCAATCGCATTATATAATGCACTTGTGATTGAACTATTCTCTTTATTATTGATCACATCTTGAATATCTTGTGTAACAGAATCATAGTCAAACTGTAAAGTATTTTTATCTGCCTGTTTTTTTGTATATTCTAACACATCATTTGTGTAGCGAGGCACATCGTTGATGAGTGTAATCAAATCTTGAATGTCTTTTTCATTTCGTAAAATGTATTCAGAAAAAACAGAAATCAAACTTTGATGAAGTCCACTCATTGTACTCCAACAATTATTCAAATATTGAAATTTCTTGTTCTCCGCTTTTAAACTCAATTCATTTTCATACTTTAATTCATCATAGATGGTTTGTTGCGTTTTGTCTAAAGTACTGCGATTAAACTTGTTTAATTCTTTTTGATCTTCTTTGATTTCTTCTGTATTGTCCGTATAAAATTCACCAAGACTTACATCTACATTATTGATATCAATACCATAGTCTTCTGGATGTTCAAAGAATTGGTGCATCGTTGTATAGTCGTTTTCAGCATATTCAACTACCAATTGATTTGTATATTTTGTGAAGTCCTTGTTTTCTTTGGCTGCAAACGTATTGTCTTGCATAGTCGTTGAACCACATGCAGTGAGTGAAAATACGGTAAAGCTAATAAATATTTTTTTGAATGTATTTTTCATTAGAATCTCCCAAATTTCAAAAAAAGGACTGATTATTCATCAGCCCATGTAATTTTCTTATTTTTAACACCTGCAATAGATGCCAATGCTAAAAGGTCATATCCTTTTTCAGCAATATACGCATGTCCTTTTTGGAAAGCTTTTTCAATCACCATGCCAACACCAACAATTTCAGCTTGTGCCTGCGCAATTAAGTTTTCTGTTCCTTTAAATGCTTCGCCATTTGCCAAGAAGTCATCAATAAATAATACTTTATCGCCTTTTTTTAAGTATTCTTTTTCAATACAAATTGGATATGTCTTATTCTTTGTGAAAGAGAAGACTTCCGCAAAAGCTGGATCGATCATTGTGCTTGGTTGTGTTTTCTTGATGAAAATCAATGGCACATTCAAACGAATGGCTGTCGCATAGGCTGGGGCAATACCGCTAGATTCAATGGTTACTACTTTTGTGATGCCTTTGTTTTTAAAGTGTTCATAAAATTCATTTCCCATTTCATCTACTAAAGAACAGTCGATTTGATGATTTAAAAAAGCATCAACCTTTAATACCTCATCATTAATAAAATGTCCTCTAGTCTCGATTGCGTTTTTCAGTGCTTTCATGTTGGTTTCCTTCCTCTTTTTGTTTTATTTGTACAATAGTTTGTCCGATACGATGATTCTTTACTTCCTTAACATATACATCCATTAAGTCTAGACTGACTTTAAAATGTGAATCTTCATCAGGGATTTGTCCATAATGATTTAGGATGTATCCTCCAAATGTGTCACAATCCTCATCTTCTAATGAAATGCCTAGAGTTTTTTCAACATCTTCAATGTCGGCAGAGCCATAGATTCTAAATTGATCTGCATCAATTTGTTGGATTGGATCTGGCTCTTCAATATCATCATCTTCTTGGATTTCACCAAGAAGGGTTTCAATAATATCGTGTAAAGTCACGATACCGGTCATTCCTCCATATTCATCAAGTAAAACCGCAAAGTATACTTTTTTAATTTTCATTTCCTTCAATAGAACATCGGCCTTCATATTTTGTGAAATAAAGAAAGGCTGATCCATCGCTTTATTGATGACGTTATCTTGTTCAATCGAATCTAAACGGAAATAATCACGTGTATCTAGAATACCTACGACATCATCATTATCCTCATCACATACAGGATATAATGTGTGACGATTTTCTAGAATGGTCTTTTTCCATGTTTCTTTATCGTCATTTAGATATAGACAAACAACTTCACTTCGATGCGTACAAATTTCTTCAACGGGTGTATCATCGAACTCAAATAGGTTTTCGATAAACTCTTTTTGACTTGGTTCAACACCGCCACTGTTGATAACTTCATAAATATCTTCTTCGGAATAATCTTCCTGTTCTTTTTCCACTTCAAAACGCAAGAAAAAAGTAAATGGTGTACATAAGGATTGAATACCTTTCGCAATGGACATAAATGGTTTTTCAAACTGATTTAAATGTACATTCGCAAATTTTCTTGGTAATAAATCACTCAATAAAATATATACATACACCAATAGAAGTACGACTACATAAAGTAATGGAGTATGAATCATGGGTTGTAAATAGATTACACTTATCACAATGCCAAATACTTCCATGCATAGAGATAACCATTTTAATGTAGCTTGATATTTATAAGATTCATCTTCGATTTCTTTATTTGTAGAAACGATGCTGCTTGTCATTGAAAACAAGATGTTTAGAATAAATGTAAATAAAATTAAGATGGGAAGGTTCATATTAACCCTCCTAAACTATACTGTAACGGGACTGAATCATCAGGATTCATGAAACTATCACTCCTTCATTAATACCCATTATCATACACAATTTAAAGGCTTTTTTCAATGTGATAAAGAAAACAACCAGAATAAATCTGGTTGTTCAAGAATTACATGTATTTATCGGCATTATTCATTAAATATTGAATGATAGATTGTCGTGTCACAATACCAATAAAAATTTGACGATCATCAACAACGGGTACGAAGTTTTGTTTCAAAGATTGAGCGAACAATTGATCGACTGGAACATCGATTTGAACTGGTGGCGTAAAGTCTCCACGAATTAGTTCACGAATCTCCATTTGTTCAAGATCTTCTTTATGAATTGAAGGATGGTCTAATAAGTACCAAAGAAAATCCCCCTCTGTAATGGTTCCTACATAAACCCCTTCCTTATTAATAATGGGCATCGCCGTATATTTGTGCTTGCGCATGAGGGCAAGTCCATCTTCAACACTAATATTATCATATAAATATTTAACACTATTTTTAGTCTTCAGAAAAAAGAATACATTTTCCTGCATTGTCTATCACCTCAGCTTTATACTACCATAATATTTATCATTTAAAAATCATACAATTATGGGAAATTGTGCAGAAGTATGATAGAATTTCTGTAAAAGTGGAGGCAAGAAAATGGAACAATATAAAAAAGAGTTTATTGATTTCATGTTGGAATCTAAAGTATTAAAATTTGGTGATTTTACACTAAAATCAGGACGTAAATCCCCATTCTTTATGAATGCTGGTGGATATGTTACAGGTAATCAGTTAAAAAGATTAGGTGAATATTACGCAAAGGCTATCGTTGATCAATATGGTAAAGACTTCGATGTATTATTCGGACCTGCATATAAGGGAATTCCATTGGCTGTTGCGACGACAATCGCATTAGATCATTTATATGGAATGGAAGTTCGTTATTGTTCAGATCGTAAAGAAGAAAAAGATCATGGAGCTGACAAGGGAAGTTTCTTAGGAACAAAACTACAAGATGGTGATCGTGTCGTTATGATTGAAGATGTTACGACATCTGGAAAATCAATGGAAGAAACAGTACCAAAGGTTCGTGGCGCAGCAAATGTTGAAATCGTTGGATTGATGGTTTCTTTAAATCGTAACGAAAAGGGAAAAGGTGAAAAAACAGCATTAACAGAAGTGAGTGAATTATATGGTTTCCCAACAGCTGCTATTGTATCAATGCCAGAAGTGATTGAATATTTAGGAGATAAATTAGATCCTGAATTAAAATCAAGGATTGATGCATATTATGAAGAATATGGAGCTAAGGAATAGAGTCGAAAGATTCTATTCTTTTTATATACTTTGCGCATTGCGGTATATTTCTTACTAAAATACTTTGCGCACTGCGATATATTTTGCACTAAATTACTTTGCGCACTGCGGTATGTATATCTATAAGTGCTTTATATAAAGTAAATTTAAATATTCTGCTTTTCTTGTGTTAAAATGCAACATTTCACGTTACTTTTCACTTGTTCTGAATTAAAATATAAGTAGATAGTGCAGTATAAAAAAGCGAGGTGATGGTGTATGAAAAATGCTGTACCATTACTTACAAAAACTTAATAATTTTGGTAAAATGTCTACAACAACGAGTCTTCTTAAGGGATATAATTCCAGTTGTAGAAGGCTCGATTTTTCATTATTGGGAGGTATCTTATGATAATTACAATTACACGTGAATTTGGTAGTGGTGGAAGAACCATTGCCAAGAAATTAGCTGAAAAACTAGGCTATGCTTATTATGATTATGAAATTGTGCAACAAATTGCTCAAGAAAGTGGCTTTGCGAAAGAGTACATTGAAGAAAATGGGGAAGATGCATCTAGTACAAGTACATTTGGCTTTATTTGGAATAATTATGGATATAACTTATCGGACGAACTCTATATTGCGCAAAGAAATGTAATTTGTGAATTAGCCGATAAAGGAAATTGTGTCATTGTAGGAAGATGTTCAGATTATATTCTTCGTGATCGTAAAGACGTATTGAATGTATTTATTCATGCGGACTTTGAATATCGCAAGAATCGTGTTGTATCGGTTTATGGACAAAATGAATTTGCACCAGACAAACGAATCAAGGATAAAGATAAACGTCGAATCGCCTACTATAAATATTACACAGATCGTAAATGGGGTGATGCCAAAAACTATCAATTGTGTTTAGACAGTGGTGTTTTGGGCATTGATAAATGTGTAGAATTAATTGAAAAAGCCATGTAATTTTACTTTGACAATTAAAAAATAAAATATAATCACTTCGT
>ENA-OQHF01000060-OQHF01000060.1-human-gut-metagenome-genome-assembly--contig:-NODE-60-length-62377-cov-6.374715_pt1 | contig 62377 bp, 61 predicted proteins | sample MGYA00242559_ERZ504709 | MGnify/ENA primary metagenome ERZ504709 (study PRJEB26092, sample SAMD00036203) | human gut metagenome | host: Homo sapiens | study: EMG produced TPA metagenomics assembly of... | reverse complement strand
ATCATTTATTATTTTACAGCTCCAGTAATACCTTCTGCAAAACTCTTCTGTAAAATAAAGAATACTAAGGCGGTAGGCATGTACATATTAAGACTGCCAACATAAGCATTCCATAGTCTGTTACATATCCCTCTGTCAGATTTGCTACAACCATTGGCATTGTCATGCTCTCGGATTGTGTCATGATTACTTTCGGCCACATATAACTATTCCAAGCATTCATAAATGTAATAGTCATAGCCGCTGCATATGTTGATTTCATTGTAGGAATAAACATCTGAAAGAAGATTCTAATTTCCGAAAGTCCATCTAATCTGGCAGCTTCAATAATATCACGAGGAAATGATCTTGCACTCTGCCGAAACATCATGATTAAAAATGGGGTTGATATCGTTGGTAAAATGAATCCCAACGTACTATTTAACATTTTCATTTTTGCAACCATCTGAAACAATGGGACCAATATCGTAATAAATGGAACCATCATCGCAAGAAGAATCACACCCATCACGGCATCTTTTGCTTTATCATGATAAATTTCAAATCCATATCCTGCCAAGGAACATATCACCATCGAAACTATTGTAAGTAATATTGCATATTTAAATGAATTGACCAATGCAGCCCATACATCTTGATTTGCCAGCAGATTTTTCAAGTTTTCTCCCAAATGAGAGCCAAACGATAATACACCTTTTGATACATCCACACTTTTGTTTGTGGATGCACTTACCATCCAGTACAAAGGAAATACTGAAATAAAAGTAACCAAAATCAAGAATGCATACATTCCTATATTTTTCATTTTTTTAATCACGTTTATCACCCACCCTCATTTGTATAAGTGCTAATACTGCAACCAACAGTAATATAAAGAAGGACATCGCTGCTGCATATCCAAAATTCGGCACATACTTAAAACATAAATTATATATGTAATGTGACATAGAGATCGAAGCATTCGCAGGACCTCCATCGGTCAAGTTAATTGATTCATCAAATAACTGTAATGTTCCATTTGTTGACATTATTGCTGTCAACAAGATAGTTGGTTTTAATAATGGAACAAGTAATCTTAAAAAATGTCTGTATTGCTGATGCTCCATCAATTTTTGCAGCTTCGTATACTGAATATCAATGTTTTGCAATCCAGAAGGAAAAATACCATATTATATCCTGTCCATCTCCACAAAAGAGCCAATATGATAACTATTTTTGCCGCAAATGGTTGTGTCAAAAAATTATATGGTTTATCCAAAATTCCCAAATTCACTAGAACATAATTTACTAATCCATCATTTGCAAACAAAGACCGAAAAATAATTGAGTACGCAACCAATGAAGTTGTACACGGCAAAAAAATCATTGTTCGGAAAAATCCTTTAAACCGTAAGTCTTTTTTATTAGAATACAAGCTAACACCATCGCTACTACAAGCATAATGGGCACTTGAAGAATGAAATAAAAAAATGTGTTTTTTATTGACTGAATAAATACATCATCTTGAAACATTCTGATGTAATTTGTAAATCCAGCCATCTGCATATTTCTACCTTTCCCCGTCTGAAAAGATAAAACTAATGCTTTGATCATTGGCCAAAAACTAAACACCGCAATCAAAAATGTTGCTGGTGCCAAAAAAGCCCATCCTGTTAAATTATGCTTTTTTTCTAACGTCATTTTTCTTGGTTTGTTAGACACAAAAACTCCTCCTTTCTATCCATAAGGGGGATGGTTCTACATTCCATCCCCTTGTATGATAGGAATCTCTCTTACTGTCCCATATTAAAATTAACAGTATCTTCCGCTTTTTTAAGCTCTTTCTCTAAATCTGCACCATTTGTAATATTTGTTGTCGCAACAGAGATTGCGTCTCTTGCTTCATGGAAATATGGTCCCGTAATAATAGAAGGAACTTTTGTTGAATAGTCAACTATTTTTTCAAACACTGCATCACCAGAGAAAAATTCATTCGGTACTGCATATGCATCAGAATCTCCTGCTGGTGTCCATGTAGCAATTGCTCCACAAGAGAGAATATTATTATATAACTCTGTACTTCCAGCAAATGTAGATGCAAGAAAATCTTCTGCTAACTCTACGTTTCCACAATTCCCTGAGATTGCCCAGGAAGAACCTCCAATATTTGAATAGTTTGTGGCACCCTTTACATTTGTAAGTTTTGGAATATTTGTAATAGCCCATTTTCCTGACTGATCCTCAGCTGTCTGAATTGTTCCCATAATCCAACACCCATTAATCACACCTGCAACTTCACTGTTCAACATTGAGCCAGTGTATTCATCCCAGTTATTTACTTCCTGTAACACACCTGAATCTTTCATTTTACAATATGTATCAATTACCTTCTTCAAAGTGTCATTTTTTGCAATATTCGTTGTTCCATCTTCATTAAACAAAGATGCTCCTGCAGACTGTAACATCATCGTAAGCAAATCACATTCGCCTGCTGTCGTTGTCAATAATGGTTTTCCTGTTTTTTCCAGTACTACTTTGCCTTTTTCAACCCACTCATCCCAGGTAATATCTGTAAAATCTTCTAAAGTCATTCCAGCTTCTTGCAAAATATCTGTACGATAACAAGCAATTGCTGCTCCGTTGTCAAAAGGCACTCCATAGTGTTTTCCATCTACAACAGAAAAATCTGTTTTACCAGGAGCAAATTCTGAAAAATCAATTTTCTTTTCAGAAATTTCTGTAAATACATCTGGATAAGATAATACATTTTTTTGGAATGCCTGGTCTTGCATCAAAAAAATATCTGGCAATGTGCTTAGATCTCCTGATATACCAGCCGTAGTAAGTCTAGACTGTACATCTACATCTCCAACTTCGACAATATCAATTTTCACACCTTGATGATCTTCTTGATAAATTTTTGCAGCTTCTTCCATTGCAAAAATATTAAATGTTTTGTCCCAACACCATACTGTAATTGTATTATCGTCTTTTTTTGCCTCTTTATTGCTTTCACTTTGATTTCCGCATGCTGCAATACCCATTACCATCGCAGCTGTCAATAAAATTGCCACTATTTTTTTCTCATTTGTTATATTCTCCTTCTACCATGCCCCTTGATACCCTATTGTTACCGCACTATTCTGAGCTCCTGCTTCCATCGAATCTTGAACATTCAATCCATTCAAAATCCCATATAAAAATCCGGCAATAAAACTGTCGCCTGCACCCATTGTATCAACAACTTTACACTCTATGATTCCAAATCGATACCAAGAATTTCCATCATACCCAATGCTTCCATTTTTCCCCAATGTTGCAATAATGACTTTAGGCCCTTTTTGTTGCATTGCTTTCATGAATTCCTTTAATTGTTCCGTACAATTTTCTTTTCTTTTAAGCCCATGCTATGATATTTCTGTCTAAACTCATTGCGTGATTCCTCGTCAAAAAGAGAAGAATGCATATGTCACATATGGAATCGCTTTCTCAACAATTGGATTTGCAAATTTATTTGCAAAATCAAATGCAACTGGAATTTCTTTCGAAATAAGTGGAAGCTCATCTTCAATCATTCCCCAAATTCCTGTAACCGCTAAATCATGTTTCTTTATAAAGGAAATGTCTTGTTCTCTTAGCTTAAAGTCTGCCAAAACACCTTCTTCATATTTTCCAAACACTCTATCTCCATCTACAATGTCAACATGTGTAACTGCGGTTTTTCCATCCAGCACTTGAATATGAGAAGTATCGACTCCTTTATTTTGAATTGCACTTATCATGATTTTTCCGAATGAATCAGTTCCAACAGCACCTGTATAAGAACTTTCTCCACCTAATCGTTTTATGTATACAGCAACATTCACTGGGTTTCCCCCTGGATATGATTCATTCAATGAATCATAATAATCAATACAATTATCTCCTATTGCTGCTACTCTTATCTTTCTGTCCATTTTGCCACCTTAATAGTCCAGACGTCTGTAATATCTTCTGATTTCCATAGGATGACAATTGACTTTTTCCATATGTGCATCAATTCTCTGTGTTACCGCATGCATCACTAAATGTGATATATATCCTCTGTACTCTGGACTAATTCCTTTTAATTCAAATTTCTTGGTATCAATAATATTGTATTTTCCACAAATGCGTGGCAAGAAGTTTGCAACGCGCTCGCTCAATGATCTCTGAGAATCTTCCCCAATAAATACTGTAACTGGTGTGTCTTTGTCAATTATTTCTAACATTCCATGGAAAAATTCTGCACTGTGGATAGATTTTGTACGAATCCAATGCTGTTCTTCCCAATAACACATTGCATAAGAATATGTGGCACCATACTGGTTCCCAGCCCCAACAAAATAATGAATTTTGTCGTCCTTATGACGATTTGCAAATTCTTCTCCGAAAGCATCTGCTTCCTTTTCAACTTCCACAAGTGCAGTTGCCAAATACTGATCCAACTCCTTGTATAAATCCTCATATTCTGGAAATTCTCCTGCATTGTACATAAATCTATCTGCTACCATATAAAATTTCAATTGTTCATTGGCAGGATATGTAATCACATAGTCTACAAGTTTTGCAAGTTCTGCAGTAGCAACATCAATAAAACCAATCACCCTTGCTCCACTCTTCTGTGCTTTTTTTACTCCATCTACGATTTCAGAAGTTGTTCCTGTAACAGACGAAATAATTACAATAGTTCCTTCTCCAACTTTTTTATTTCCAGTTGTCAAATACTCTGCTGCGTTTTCAACAAAAAATGAAAGTTTTGATTTTTCTTTCATATGAACCTCTGCCTGGAGGCAAGATGCATATGTTCCACCGATACCGAGCCAACAAATATTCTTGTATCCTTCTTTACAAATTCCATCAATCAATTCATTAATTTGATTTCTCAGAGCAAGCGCTCCATTCACACTTTCAATCTGTTTCTGTTCATTAAATTTCAACATAGTGTTTTCCCCTTTCCCTTCCTTTGTATTGGTGACTAATTTTTTAAATTTAATATACCATCATTTTTTTTACTTTTTTTCAATACTTCATGTTAAAGAATATTGAATATTGTTGTATTTTTATAAATACAAATGCATTTATTTATGCACAATGTATATATTTCTTTTATTCTGGTACGAAACACATTTCAAATTTACTATACCAGTTTTTATATTTACTTTTTATTTATTCATTTCTTTTTCCTTTCCATTTGCTTTTTAAGAACTGACAACGTATAATTTGATTATAATTTACAAGTAAATTATAATATTAGGAGTTCTTATGCAAAAAAAAATTTATTAACTTTAGATGTTGCATTATCAAAAGAAATCAAATACATGTTAAAGGAAGAACACTATCTTCCAGGTGACAAACTGCCTTCGGAACGAAAGCTGGCAGAGCTGTTTCATGTACAACGCTTAACTGTTCGTGGAGCCTTGAATCTGTTACTTCAAGATAAAACAATTATCTCAAAACCAAGAAGTGGTTATTACGTAGCGCCTAAACGCATTTTACAATCCATTCGTAATTTTTCCTTACATTCAGAGGAATATAGCGGACAATTAACTTACGAATTATATGATTTCAAAAAAATAGAAGCAGATAACTATCTTGCAAGCGAAATGTTACTTCCTGAAAAATCGAAAATATACAAAATTGTTTGGCTTTATTCAGATGGTACTCAACTAATTTGTATCAATACAACTTATATTCCTGAATATATCTATCCAGATCTCACCCAACAAATTGCTGCTTCTGCTCCTGCAATTGATTTGATTACAAACAATCGTCAAATAACCTTGGCAAAATCGAATCAAAAAGTCACCTTACTTTACGCAGACACAAAGACTGCTCAAATTTTAAATATTCCTGTTGATAGCCCTTTAATGAAATACAAAGGGCTCATGTATGATAAACAAGGACATCTTGCAGTCTTTTTTGAAAATAATATGCTAATTGATCGTTTTGGTTTTATCAGGGAGGTAGTTTTATGAGCAATGATGATGTATTAGCCGCACAAATAAAATCTAGTATCATTACAAAAATTAAAACACAGGAATATCTTCCTGGGGAGTTGCTTCCTAGCGAACGGGATTTTGCAACAATGTATAGTGTAAGTCGGTATTTGATTCATGACATCTTTGACGAATTAATTAGCCAACATTACTTAATTCGCGTTCACGGAAAGGGAACTTTTGTCCGCAAACCCGAACAAAATCGAGTTGCTTTAGGAGTACTAAATGAATCAAAAAATGCCAGCTTTACCTCTTTAGTTCGTAACTTTGGTATTGAAATTTCCAATAAATGCTTAGGCACAGGTATAATCAAAAACAGAAAATACTTTGCAGATAAACTTGGACTTTCTGAAGAAGATGAAATATACGGTATTCATCGAATTCGTCTTGGAAACAAGGAACCTCTTGCAATTGAGTTTACCTATGTTCCTATTCATTTTTTTTCAGATATTGATAATTACAATTTTGAGCACATATCGCTTTATGATTATATGAAATCCAAAAATCATTTGCCTGTAAAATTTAATGAGACAATGATGATGGTAGAAGCTGGCGAAAAACTTCAAAAGCACCTTCATCTTCCAAGTGCCACCTCTATCGTCAACTATATTGAATTCATAGGATACGATGAAAATGGTAATTTAGTTGAATATACAGAAAGTTATTCACGCCCTGATAAACTTGAAGTGCGCTTTGTCACAAATGATATCTAAATTTGCTTTAATTTTACCGTTTAGTATGTGTATGCACCATAAACAAAACAAGATAGAATATACATAAAATAATACTTTTGTTAGGGGCAGGGAAAATTGACCACCTAAAGCCGCTTAGAATTAACCATTTTTAGTCGGATAGAAAAGTCATTGTATTTTTCTCTTCGTGTTCTAAAATGATGTACATATTCGTAGGTGTAATGAGTTTTATTTGGAAGTTCACTATGAGGAGACTTCGGAACAGGATGAGTCGATACAACGGGTACTTGCTGAACGTGGTAAAACCGTGTACGCAACCGCTGTGCGAGCTGGCGCAATTCTCGTGGATAATGGAAACCTTAAACTGCTCGGTGATGTCAAGGTGTTTGGCAGATAGAGCTACGGAGAAAAGATATGAATTTTGTAACGAAAGAACCAATAAACAAAGGCTGGTCGAGTGATAAAAAATACTGTGTTACCGACGAAAACGGCACACGGTATCTTTTGCGTGTTTCCGATATTGCACAGCACGACACAAAGCAGTCTGAGTTTAATATGATGAAACAGGTCGCTTCTTTTGGAGTGCCTATGTGCCAGCCCATTGAATTTGGCACTTGTGAGGATGGCGTTTATTCCATTCAAAGTTGGATTGACGGCGAAGATGCAGAACAGGTCATGTCGGGCTATTCTGATACCGAGCAATATGTATATGGCTTGGAAGCAGGACGTATTCTTCGCAAGATCCACTCCATTCCTGCTCCTGCAACGCAGGAGGATTGGGAAATCCGTTTTAACCGCAAAATGGATTATAAGATCAAAAAGTACGTTGAGTGCCCCATCAAGTATGAGAACGGACAGGCATTTATCGACTACATAAACGAGAACCGTCATTTGCTGAAAAACAGACCGCAGGTATATCAGCACGGTGATTACCACATCGGCAATATGCTGATCGACAGAGGCGGTCAGCTCCACGTTATCGACTTTAACCGTAACGATTACGGTGATCCGTGGGAAGAATTTAACCGCATTGTTTGGTGCGCTCAGAAAGCTCCTCTCTTTGCTTCCGGTATGGTAAACGGATACTTTGATAATAACGTACCTATGGAGTTTTGGAGATTGCTTGCTCTTTACATTTCAAGCAATACTCTCTCATCTGTATATTGGGCGATTCCGTTCGGACAGGACGAAGTGAACACCATGCTGAACCAAGCCAAGGAGGTTCTGTCTTGGTACGATAATATGCGTAATCCTGTGCCGACATGGTATTTCAAAGGGTATTATCTGCAGTACATCGACGGGATTCCTTTCAAGCTGAAAAGTACTTTTGATTTCAGCTTTATGAAAGAGTATGGAACGGTGTTCAAGGTTTACGATGACCAGGATTCCGGAAACATCTGCTTTGGTACTGAAAAAGACGGTCAGCGTTATTTTGTAAAGTTCGCCGGTGCTCCTACCGAGCAGTACGGCGGCGATCCTGCAGATGCTATCTCCAGATTGAAAGCTACTCTCCCGATTTACAGCGATCTGAAGCACGAGAATCTGATTGAGCTTATTGAAGCCAAGGAAATTGGCGCCGGGTTCGCTATGGTATTCAAGTGGGCTGATGGCGATTGTATGGGCAGAATGTACCCCGCGGCATATCGTCGCTTTATTCAGCTTCCCATCAATGACAGGCTCGCTGTGTTCAGCGACATATTGAGCTTCTTGGAATGTGTTGTCTCGCGCAATTATGTAGCCATAGATTTTTATGACGGCAGCATTATGTATGATTTTGTGAACGGAAAGACTACAATCTGCGATATTGACCTTTTCCGCAAACAACCGTGTGTCAACGATATGGGACATATGTGGGGCAGCTCTCGCTTCCAATCCCCGGAAGAACATCAGCTCGGAGCCGATATTGATGAAATTACGAACGTCTATACTCTTGGTGCTACCGCTTTTGCGCTCTTTGGAGAGTATAACCGCACACGGGAAAAGTGGCAGCTCAGCGACAAGCTCTTTGAGATCGCAACGAGAGCAGTAAGTGATGATCGTGCCAACCGTCAGCAAACAATCAGACAATTCACAGCAGAATGGGAGGCGGCACAATAATGAAAGCTATTGCATTTTGTGGTCTTGCGTGTTGCGTTTGTTCCGAAAATAAAGGCTGTGTAGGTTGCCAAGACGGAGGCTGTGAAAGCCACGGCTGGTGCAAAAACTATAACTGTTGTAAAGAAAAAGGGCTGAACGGCCGTTGGGAATGTTCTGAATTTCCTTTCACCGGATGTATGCTCGATAAGCCCCGTATTCGTGCTTTTGCAGAGTTTGCAAGAAGATATCGTGTACGGACTGTTATTTTGCACCTGTTTCTCACAGGCATACCTCGCTTCAACACAATCAGTCACCCAAAAGCATTGGAGGCTCGCTACAAGGCTCACTGGCGATTACCTTGACCAGACTTTCACTGGCAAGCTGATAACAGCTTGCAGAACACACGACTTTCACCTGCGAGAGCGCGCCCATAGCGCGCAAACGAAACGTGCGCCGCAAGGCGCACATATTAAAAAAATTGGGAAAGTGAAACTTTTCACCTTCCCAATTTTTATCCTGCGAGGTCAAAAAAAGCCAGCAAACCCCGTCCCTAAATGGCATCCTAAACGGCACCTTATCTAAACTGCTCCAAATATTCTTTTACTGATTTGCTCATTTCCTTCGAAAAGTCTGAATTATACTTTCGATTACAAAATGCACTGCACCACTCTTCGTAGGTGCTGTTTTTACACTTATATGCAAACATCTCTCGCAATTCATCCCCCTCCATATTACGATATGTATTCTCATGCACAATATGTTTCTGCTCACACCGTTCTGGTTTTTTACGCTTCATTTGTTGCTTTGTAGGCCAGCCAAATACTATCATAACTGCCGGAAATACATATTCTGGCAATTGTAAGAGTTTTCTCTGCTCTTCGCAATTCTCCATAATGTCGCCAATATAACAGGAACCAATGCCAAAGCTTTCTGCTGCTACCACTGCATTCTGTGCCGCAATGGCTGTATCTGTTACCGCAAGCATCAAATCTCCTACATCCGGTTTTCTTGGTTTGCACCCTGCTTCCAGATAAGCATCATACCACTTCTTACAATCTGCACAGAACACCAGAACCATCGGTGCCTTTGCAATAAATGGCTGGTGGTCGCAGCTTTCTGCAAGTGCTTCTTTTAAATTTTGATCTGTAATATCCAAAATTGTATATAACTGCTGACATCCTGCTGTCGGAGCCTGCATAGCTGCCTCTAAAATCACATTCTTCATCTCATTTGGGATTGCTTTTTCTTCATATACTCTCACTGATTTTCTGTTGTATAAACTTTCTATAATTTCATTCATTCTTTACTATCCCGCCTTCCTTTTGCATTACTTTCTGTCTTATAAATTTCATATTTTTCATTATAAATGTTAGTACTTGCAAGTGCAAGGTGATAGTATCCGCAGTGCTGGATTTTCTTCCACAATTCTCATTGTTTCTTACTGAATGATGATACTTTTTTCGCCCTTAATCCCATAAAAACAACCGTTTAACGATTTTTTAACCTGCTTTCATAAAGCTTAACGAAGACTCTGAGGTTCAATACTTTCTGTAAAATTATTATACCCCTCTGCTGAAAAATGGGTATACAGATTTGAAAAGTTGCAACCACTACACACAATATTCACACAAAATTCTCTTTATGTTTTTAATTTTTATAGGCTTTGCCAAGTGAGCATTCATTCCTGCTGCCAGACACTTTTCTTTATCTTCTCTGAATGCATTTGCTGTCATGGCAATAATCGGGATCGTCTCAGCATCTGGATGTTTCAGTGACCGGATTGTTTTTGTCGCAGTAATCCCATCCATTACAGGCATCATGATATCCATCAGAATTGCGTCAAAATAACCTTCCGGTTTCTCCTGGAACATTCTGACCGCCTGCAATCCATCTCTTGCAACTGTCAGATTTGCACCTTCATCAGACAACAGCGTTTCCGCAATTTCTGCATTCAGTTCATTATCCTCCACCAACAATAAGTTTAATCCGCTGATATCCATCTGTGCCGCTGTTTTCTTTACTGTATCTGGTGCGGGAGCAAGTTTAAACGGAATCCTGATGATAAAGGTTGAACCAATGCCTTCTTCGCTTTTAACTTCAATAGTTCCACCCATCTTTTCAATCAGACCTTTTACAATCGCCATTCCCAGTCCAATTCCCTGCTGTGTACTTCTTGCATCCTCTCTTTCCTGCGAAAATGGCTCAAATATATGCTCCTGGTATTCCCTGCTCATACCAATGCCAGTATCAGTTATGGTCCACTCATATGTCGTAATTCCGTCAACAGCTTCTGTATAATCTGATACAGTTCTTATCTTGCCGCCAATTCGGTTATACTTAATACAATTTCCATAAATATTAAGAAATATCTGTCTTAAATGCAACGGACTTCCATAAATAAAAGGATATCGAAGCCCTTCTTTTTTTGAACAGAACTGCATCTGGATTTCTCTGTCTTTTGCCCGCTGTTCTATGATAGTCAGAACATCCTGGCTTAATTCCTCAAAGTTGATGATTTCCTGCGTCAGAGGTACATTTCCATCTTCAATCTTGCTCATCTGAAGGATATCGTTAATAAGAGACAATAGATAATCTGCAGCTACCTGCATTTTTCTGAAATTTTCCAGGACCAATTCCCTGTCATCAAAATGTTGCTCAGCAATCTTCATCAATCCGATAATTCCATTCAGCGGGGTTCTCATATCGTGAGACATCCTGGAGAGAAAATCAGACTTGCTTTTATTTGCTTTCTTTTCACTTTCCAAGGCAATTGATTTGTGCATGAAGTCATTTTTATCCAGCATGAGATTCCAATGTTCAATGGTTCCGTCTTCCTTTATTACTTTCTGTCCGCGATCTTCGATGTATTTGTATGTACCATCCTTGCAGCGTATCCGGTAAATAGTAGCATAATGATCGGAATGAGTATATTGATTTAATGCATCTGCAAGTCCGACCTTCACGTCATCTGGATGAGCAAGGCCGATAATATTACCGCCAGAAGCGTCCAACAGTTCCTTTGGTGTTGCGTAACCGAGCATATTTGCAAATTGTTCTGAAACATATTTGAAAGAGTATTCCGGGTCATCATTACTGATTTTGACGCCGCCAGGGATGGCTACGGTAAACAACTCCAACTGACTTTGCAGTTTCTTTGTCAATTCCTCGATCATAGCCGTATGCTTTTTCTCTTCTTCCAGAAGCTTCGCATACTCTCTGTTTGATTTTTCCAGTGCCCGCTCTTTTTCCTCTAAGCGATAATGTTCTGTACGGTCAAGAACATAATTAACTGCAATGACATCTCCAGTTTTCTCTTCACGGTACAGAGCCATGTGATCTTCTGCAAGCATGGGCTCAAAAGTAGCAGTCCTGGTCCAGTATCGGAACGATATATGACGTTCGCCATTTTCAAACCGATTTAATAATCGTTCTCTGTCAAACTCGTGCAGAAAATCTTTAAGACCTTCCTCAGGTATGGTCAATGCCCATTCATCTACCAGACTCTGTAAGCTTGAATTTTCCGGCAAACCTAATTGTTCATTCAGATTATATTTTTTTCCATTAACTACCTGATACATGGAACCACGTACAATACTCTTTGTGAGATTGATCACGCAGTATCCATCGGCAATAGCAAATACCGACTCTTCCAAAAAACGATTATTAATAATATCCTGACTCATGTTTATTTATCTCCCTGTAAATTCTCTGATACAGATTATATCCTTATCCAAATATATCCGTCAACAAAGAGTTTTTACATTGTAGAATGGAAATTTACACGCTCATCGGTAGTATATGTAGGTGAAAAAGCAGGAACATTTCATAATTTTTCAGCTATATGGCAAGCCAGGAAGTCGGGAGAATAGCAATTCAGTAAATGTACTGAAAAAGAGTGGGGTGAGTGGAGATAGTTGACAATATGGGGATGTCCTTGCTGTTCAGCTATACATTTCCCACTACCTGGGCATGTTCAGGACTTTCACCTGCGAGAGCGCGCCCATGGCGCGCAAACGAAACGTGCGCCGCAAGGCGCACTACAAAAAAACTCCCATAATCAACTGATTATGAGAGTTTTATGATTTTCTTATTCAATTTGGTGTAAATTTGGTGTAAACACCTTTTCTATACTTTAACAAACCTTTTAAAATCAAGGAATATTGAGCTGGGGAATCACACCCCGCCCCGAAGAATTTTCTTTTTCTGCCAACGGTTATAAACCATCTCTGCATAGATTGCAGGCCCCACTTTTCAATACTTTTCTACTTACTCTCATTTTTCCAATACACAGAAAACAGGATAGGCATACAGGAAATCAGACACCCTTTTGCTGGTGCCCTTAGCACAGATGAGATCCAGCATTTACGGAAACTTAGGATCGAGCGCTCTCGCGAGAGTCTTAGTTGCAGTTAATGCTTAGCTCAGCTGTGCGTTACCAGCGGGTGTCTGATTTTCTATGTGAGGAGCCAGGGTTCGTCCGTTCGCCCATTTACTCCCCCACAACCTTAATATTCCTGACCGCCCCAAAGCTCTCCGGCGGCCTCCGATCTGTGAGAATCACCAGTTACCTGTTTTCTGTATCTGTCTCCAGAATGATCTTACGGATCGGAAGAATACTTCCCGGTGATACCGACAGCTCGTCCACGCCCATTGCCAGAAATTCTTTTGTCAGGCTGGTGTCCGCTCCCAGTTCACCGCAGATACCTGCCCAGATACCTGCTTTGTGTGCATTTTCCACCGTCATACGGATCATGGAAAGCACTGCCGGATGATGGGCATCGTAAAACTTATCCAGCTTCGGATTCTGCCGGTCGATTGCCAGCGTGTACTGGGTCAGATCGTTGGTTCCGATACTGAAGAAATCCACTTCTTTTGCCAGCTCCCCGCTCATCATAACCGCTGCAGGAGTCTCGATCATGATACCCTGCTGCGGATTGCCGAATTCCAGCTGCTCTGCGGTCAGTTCTGCCTTCACTTCTTCCACGATCTCCTTGATCCTTCTCACTTCCCACAGGCTTGTGATCATCGGATACATGATTGCCAGATTGCCGTAGGCGCTCGCACGGAACAGCGCACGAAGCTGTGTTTTGAAGATTTCCGGACGGGTCAGGCAGATCCGGATCGCACGATAACCCAGTGCCGGATTCTCCTCTTTATCCATCTCGAAATATTCACACTGCTTGTCTGCCCCAATATCCAGTGTACGGATGATCACTCGTTTTCCCGCCATCGTCTCCACTGCCGTCTTATAGATACTGAACTGTTCTTCCTCGGTCGGATACCGGTCTTTTTCCAGATAAATAAATTCACTCCGGAACAGCCCGATTCCGCCGGCATCATTCTGTATTACAGTTGCAAGATCTTTAATATTTCCTATATTAGCATACAGCATGATCTTCTTTCCGTCCAGCGTAACATTATCTTTTCCTTTTAAAAGCTGCAGCAGTTCTTTCTTCTCCAGCTCTTCCTGCCGGCGTTTCTTCATCTCTTCCAGTGTCTGCGCATCCGGCTCCACATAGATCTTTCCATTCAGTCCGTCTACCACCGCCAGTTTTCCGTCAACCGTATCGTCAAGCGGCAGTTCTTCCGTTCCGATCAGCGCCGGGATCGCCATGGTTCTTGCGAGGATCGCAGTATGGGAATTTACCGAACCGTGAACCGTGACAAACGAAAGTACCATATCTTTTTCCAGCTGTACCGTCTCTGACGGTGCCAGATCATCCGCCACGATGATCACCGGTTCATCCGTGACCACCTTTCCTTTCTGTCCGCCATTTAATATCGAAAGCACTCGTTCGGAGATATCTTTCACATCCGCCGCACGTTCTCTCATATAATCGTCATCCATCGCCCGGAACATCTGTGCAAAATTATCGCCGGTCACAGCTACTGCATACTCCGCGTTGACCTTCTGTGTCTTGATGATATTTTCCACAGATTCGTTATAATCCCCGTCATCCAGCATCATCTGGTGGATCTCAAAGATCGCCGCATTTGCCTCGCCCACTTCTTTTAACGCTTTCTGATACAGTTCCTGAAGCTGTTCTATGGCAGCTGCCTTGGCTGCCTCATAACGTGCCAGTTCTCCTTTGGTATCTTCTGTCCGCACGCGCTTTACCTGCTGCTCATTTTTCCTGTATACACTGATCTTTCCGATGGCGATACCGCCAAATACACTCTTTCCACTATATACCTGCATCCTGTGCTCCCCTCTCTTACTTTCTGTATCGGTGACTAGAGCGTGTTTGAAAAAGGCTTTCTGCAAGATGTGCGTCACAGTTTGTGGGAGATTTTGCCTGAATGAGGGCGGCGTAGCGGGCTACGTCAACCGAATGAAGGTAAAATATGCCGCAAAGTGGGGCGTGCAGATTGCAGGAATAATTTTTCAAACACGCTCTAGTACATCGTTTTCAAAATAACTGTATTATTCACGAAACAATGTACTAGTGACTTCCTTTTTGTTACCGTACTTCTGAAGTTACCTGTCTGTACACATCTTCCACCTGTTCACGACCGGCCAGATATTCGGAAAATGCACTGGCGCTGCCGGTTGCAATTCCCATATGGAAAGCCTCACGGTAATCCTGACGTTTCAGCCATCCGGTCAGGAATCCGGCCACCATAGAATCTCCGGCTCCCACACCATTGACCAGTTTTCCTTTCGGTGCCGGTGCCAGGTAGACCTTTCCGTCAGCTGCAGCCAGAACCGCTCCTTCTCCTGCCATAGATACCAGAACGTTGGTGGCTCCCATCTCCTGCATCTTCTTCGCATAAGGAATCACAGATTCTCTGTCCTTTAATTCCACACCGAAGATTTCTCCCAGTTCGTGATTGTTCGGTTTTACCAGGAATGGATGATATTCCAGTACGTTCACCAGCAGATTCCCCGTGGCATCCACTGCGATCAGTATTCCTTTTCCATCCAGACGTTTCAGGATATTTCTGTAAATGTCATCCGGCATCGATGCCGGAATGCTTCCTGCCAGCACCAGCACATCTCCTTCCTGCAGCTGATCCAGCATTTCAAATAACTGCTGTGTCTTTTCCCTGCTGATCGCCGGTCCCTGTCCGTTGATCTCTGTTCCTTCAATATTCTGCAGCTTCAGGTTGATCCGTGAAATCCCCTCGTCCACCGGAATGAATCTTGCGTTCACTCCGATCTCTTCCACCTGTCTTTGAATCTCATCTCCGGTAAATCCTGCCACAAATCCCAGTGCGGTATTTTCCAGTCCCAGATTCTTCAATACGATAGAAACGTTGATTCCCTTTCCTCCCGGAAGCATCATCTCTGTGGCTGTTCGGTTGGTCATACCCAGCTGAAAGTTATTGACGGAAACGATGTAGTCCAGTGACGGATTAAACGTTACTGTATAAATCATATTCTTCCCTCCTGCTTTTCTCAGTTCTTTTCTATGTATGTATTATATAATCATATTCATTCAAATCCAAACAAAAAAGATGCCCGCTGTGGATTCTCTTCCACAGTTAGCATCTTTCATTTTTCTTATCTTATACTCGCTTTTGCGATTTCATCGCCTTCGTCTACCGGATTCCGCGCATGGACAGGCCGATCCGCTTTTTGTTCAGATCCACGCTGATGACTTTTACATCCACAACATCTCCTACGCTGACAACTTCCAGCGGATGTTTGATATATTTGTCACTAATCTGGGAAATGTGTACCAGACCATCCTGGTGTACGCCGATATCTACGAATGCACCAAAATCGATCACGTTTCTTACAGTTCCTTTTAAGATCATACCTTCTTTCAGATCTTTCATATCCAGTACATCGGAGCGAAGGATCGGTTTTGGCATATCTTCACGGGGGTCACGTCCCGGACGGCCGAGTTCTTTGATGATATCATGAAGGGTGATCTCGCCGATTCCCAGTTCTTCTGCCAGTTTCTTATAATCTTTGATATAGATGGCAGTCGGTCCGTCACCGAAGTACTGTTCTTTCGTAAATCCCTGTTTTGCAAAGAGTTTTTCCACTGCTTCGTAGCTTTCCGGATGTACACTGGTCGCATCCAGCGGATTCTTTCCGCCCTGGATACGCATGAAACCGGCACACTGTTCAAAGGCTTTCGGTCCCAGTTTTGCTACTTTTAAGAGTTCTCTTCTGTCGGTGAAACGGCCGTTTTCCTCGCGGTAAGCCACAATATTTTTTGCAATTGCTTTGCTGATACCGGAAATATACTCTAGCAGAGACGCGGAAGCAGTATTCAGATCCACGCCGACTTTATTGACACAGTCTTCTACCACACCGTTCAGTGCTTCGCCCAGTTTCTTCTGGTTCATATCGTGCTGATACTGTCCGACACCGATAGCTTTCGGGTCGATCTTTACCAGTTCTGCCAGCGGATCCTGCAGACGTCTGGCGATGGAAGCGGCACTTCTCTGTCCCACATCGAAGTTCGGGAACTCTTCGGTCGCCAGTTTACTTGCAGAATATACAGATGCTCCTGCCTCGTTGGTGATCACATACTGTACCTTTGTCGGTACTTCTTTTAACATATCTACGATCACCTGCTCAGATTCCCGGCATGCAGTACCATTTCCTACAGAGATCAGATCGATATGATACTTTTCAATCATTTTCTTAACTGTTTCTTTGGCTGCTTTGATCTTGGCTTCTGTGGTCGGTGCGGTCGGATATACAACCGTTGTATCGAGCACTTTACCGGTCTCGTCAACAACTGCCAGCTTACAGCCGGTGCGGAATGCAGGATCCCATCCGAGAACAACTTTTCCCACGATTGGCGGCTGCATCAGCAGCTGTTCCAGGTTCTTTCCGAACACTTTAATAGAACCGTCTTCGGCTTTCTCTGTCAGATCGTTTCGAATCTCCCGCTCGATGGCCGGTGCGATCAGACGTTTATAGCTGTCCTCCACAACTGCTTCCAGAATCGGGCTGGTATTCGAATTGTCGGTACGGATCACCTGCCGTTTTAACCAGGAGAGTATCTCTTCTTCCGGTGCATTAATCTTGACAGTCAGAATCTTTTCTTTTTCCCCACGGTTCAGTGCCAGTACACGGTGTCCTGCCAGTTTGGAAATCGGCTCCTCAAAATCATAATACATTTCATATACAGATTTCTCGTTTTCTTTCTTGGCACTCGATACGACAGAACCGGATTTTACAGTCAGGTTACGGATCCGGATACGGTAGTCTGCTTCATCGGCAACAGACTCTGCCAGAATGTCCGATGCACCTGCAATCGCTTCTTTTACATTTTTTACTTCTTTTTCCTCAGATACATAGCTTTCCGCTTCTTCTTCGATGGACTTGTCTGTCATCTGAAGCAGGATCAGATTGGCCAGAGGTTCCAGCCCTTTCTCTTTGGCGATCGTTGCTCTGGTTCTTCTCTTCGGACGGTACGGGCGGTACAGATCTTCTACAACTACCAGAGTCTGTGCCTCCAGAATCGATTTTTTCAGTTCTTCCGTCAGTTTTCCCTGTTCTTCGATGCTTGAGAGTACCTGTTTTTTCTTATCTTCCAGGTTTCTCAAATACAGCAGTCTCTCATGCAGGTTACGCAGTATCTCATCGTTCAGGGAACCGGTTGCTTCTTTTCTATATCGTGAAATAAAAGGAATGGTATTTCCCTCGTCTATCAGTTTGACAGCGGCTTCTATCTGCCACTTTTCTACCTGTAATTCCTGTGTTAATGCCTGAATAATATCCATGTATAGTCTCCTTTTGTAACTGTCTTTGCTTCACAGTTACGTTTTCTTTCATTGTGTCCTGTACTACCTTACCAAAAGGCAGGTTTCTTTGTCAATGCTGATTTTTATTCTGATTTTCCTTCTTTCGACTCCGGAACTTCTGTGGTATACTGGAAGATAACTGAAAAATCGAAACAAGTTTGTTTTTCCATTATATTACAATACTACCGATTCTAAAACAGGAGGATTATCATTATGTACAACGATCAACAGCCAAATCCCGGCTCCTGGCAGGAGGAGGAACAGCGAATGACTCTGCCGCCGAAGCGTGGGAACGGATTCAGTACCGCATCCATGACCGCCGGAACGCTTTCCCTGTTCTTTCTGGTCAGCGGACTTTCTTTCCCGGTAGGCGCACTCGGCATTTTATTCGCCCTGCTCTCCCGCAAAGGGGATAAGATGGATCCGCAGGCAAAACTTGGATGTATCCTTTCCATCATCGGCCTTTGCCTTGGCATCGCCATCTTTATTTACGCCGCAGTCACCGTCTATCAGAATTTCCCGGAACTCCTTCAGCAGTATCAGCAGCTTTATGAGATGTACCAGGGCGGTATGTGATTGTTTATGGAGGTTTTTGACTTATGAATATTTCATCAAAAGAACTGAAAAAAATGGCCCGAAACCAGCTTTCGGGAAAATACGGAACGTTTATCGGAACCAATGTGCTCTACATCCTGATCACACTGGTCGCTTCGAATCTAATGGATCTGGTACTCGGAACCTCATCCATCCTGAACCCGCTGACTGCTACTTCCGCCACCGTGGAAACGCTTGGTATCAGTCACACCGTGGTTTATTATCTGTCGACCTTTATTCTCTCACTGATCCTCTCGGTACTGAATATCGGTCTGTTAAAGATCGCCCTTGATACCGCCAGAGGCTACGACATCCGCTTTCAGGATCTCTTCTACGGTTTCAAACACCACCCGGACCGCGCGATCCTGGCGCAGGGTGTGATCCTTCTTCTGACCTACCTGTGCATCCTCCCGGGCAGCGGACTTTGCATCTACGGCTACCGCCAGAAGTCCGTAACTCTCCTCCTTGCCGGCACCGCCGTCCTGTGCGTGGGACTCGTGATCTACCTGATCCTCTCCCTGATGTTCAGCCAGACCATGTTCTTCCTGACCGACTACATCGACATCGAAGCCATACAGGCACTCAAAGAAAGTGTGCGGATCATGAGAGGAAAGAAGGGAAAACTCTTTTATCTACAGCTCAGCTTCATCGGAATCTACCTGCTGGGCGCGATCGCATGCGGGATCGGACTTTTGTGGGTGATCCCTTATATGCAGGTTACGATGGCAAACTTCTACCGGAAGATCACTGGGGAGATATGATTACTCTTCTCCAAAATAAAGGCATAACTTGTGAACGCATTTCTTTTATGCTATAATCAATAGGCTACCACCCCCAGACAGGTGCAGAAAGGGGGTGTGTTACTTATGGATGATGTCTTTTCTTTTATTCTTTCTATCTTGGCAAGTATAATCGCCTATTATATTTGCAAATGGCTGGATAGAAACTAACTGCTGGTAGCCAGCCTGAGGTCTAATCCACCTCGCCCAAACGGACAAAAAGCCCCGGAGTTGCCGCTCCGGGGCTTTTGCTGTGCTACTTATGAACACGTCTTTTCTTTTTGCTTACTGGCATTATAACATATGCTTTTTTATTATGCAATATACCTGATTTGCCATTTTTATCGTATATTCCCAATCTTATAACAAATTTCCGACTTGCCACATTAGAGCGTGTCTGAAAAATCATTTCCGCAATCTGCAAGCCCCACTTTGCGGTATATTTTACCCTCATTCGGTTGCCGTAGCCCGCTACGCCGCCCTCATTCGGATAAAATCTCCCACAAACTGGGACTCGCAGTTCACGAAAAGCCTTTTTCAAACACGCTCTAGTTTCTATCAAAACCAGTGGCGAGCCCCGGAGGGATCCAGGGTGAGACAACACTTTGTGGGCGCTTAGGGCAAGCTTTGAAATCCGACACTTACGGAGACTTTCGCTTGGGTCAGCTGACCCAAGTGAATATAGTCGTAGTTAGTGGCTAGTTCAAAGTTGCCCTGCCCACGTTGTCTCACCCTGGATCCCTCCGGGGCTCGCCACGTCCGCTTTAGCAGCAATCTTATATCAAACTAATTATTTTACGCCTCAGCCAGCCCAAACGCATCATGCACCGCATTCATCGCCCGAACCGCATCCTCACTGTTCACCAGCACCGTGATCCGGATCTCAGAAGTTGCAATCATATTGATATTCACGTTCTCATTATACAGACACTCAAACATCTTTGCAGCCACACCCGGATTGGACATCATGCCGGCGCCTACAATCGAAAGTTTCGCAACTTCACAGTTATAATCCACTCTCTCAAACCCAAGCACTTCCTGATACTCTTCGAGCAGTTCAATCGCCTCTTTCAGATTATCATGTGCAACCGTAAAGGAAATATCCTTCGTTCCCTCACGTCCCACAGACTGGATGATAATATCCACATTAATATTCTTCTTTGCCAGTGTATTAAATAATTTAAACGCACTACCCGGTGCATCCTTGATTCCGATTACGGAGATACGGTCTGCATCTTTGTCCAGGGCAACGCCGCTGATCAACATTCTTTCCATTTTCTTTACAACCTCCTTGACAACAGTACCTTCAGATTCATTCAGACTGGAACGTACCACCAGCGGTACGCCATATTTTTTCGCCATCTCCACCGATCGGTTATGTAACACACCTGCTCCGAGAGTCGCCAGATCCAGCATCTCATCATAGGTGATCACATTTAACTTTCTCGCTGTCGGCACCAGTCTCGGGTCAGCGGTGTAGACACCATCTACGTCCGTATAGATCTCGCAGGCATCCGCATGAAGCGCTGCTGCCAGAGCTACTGCCGTCGTGTCAGAACCACCCCTTCCAAGGGTTGTGTAATCGTTGTATTTGTTGATCCCCTGGAAACCTGTGACGATCACGATCTTACGGTCATCAAGCTCCCGGCGGATCCGCTCGGTATCGATCTTTTTAAGTCTTGCATTGCTGTAATTGCTTGTCGTGTGCATGGCTACCTGGAATGCATTCAGGGAAATGGCACGTACACCCAGTGCATCCATCGCCATGGCCATCAGAGACACCGACATCTGTTCCCCGATGGTAAACAGCATGTCCATCTCTCTCTTGGATGGATTTGGATTAATTTCTTTTGCTTTGGCAATCAGCTCGTCCGTGTATTTTCCCATGGCAGATAAAACCACTACCACATCGTTTCCGTTCTGATAATCACGGATGCATCGCTTTGCCACATTGAAAATGCGTTCTTTGTCCGCCACCGAAGTGCCGCCGAACTTTTTCACGATTAACATGTTTCTCCTCCTGTGTTTCTACGCAAACAGAAGCGGATCAGCCTGCTGTGGCGTAATCCGCTTCCTGCCTCTGCTGTATTTCCATTCGTGATACCCCCGTTTTCAGGCGCTCTCACATGGATATGCACTAAATGATAAACCCTTTTTTTCCATGCGTCAACCGCTTCCACAACGATTGTTTTCAAAGTTTTTATCCATTCTTTCCTGCACGGTCACATGTTTTTTCCACACGAATTTTCCCTGAAATCTTTGACTCGTTGTCCGCGTAAAAAATGACATGCCCGCAGTCCTTTTTCAGAACTGCACAGACATGTCATTTTCTCATTTTTCTTTCTTAGAAGCGAACCCGGATCATGCCGATAATGTTATCGAACTGTGCTGCTTTCGCTCTGTATTCTTCCTCTTTCATCTTAGAGGTAATAAATCCAAATTCTTTACCAACCTCTGCGACAACCTTCGCATCGATGGTTCCGAACACTTCTTCCACTTTTGCAAGGCTCTCTGTGTAGCTGCCTTTCATGCGGACGAAGAATCTGCTCTCTACCTGACTGACATCGATCATTTCCAGTTTCTCGCTGCTCCATCCCGTCATGATAAAACGGTTCAGGTGTTTGGCTGCATCTACCACATCAGCTACAACCGCGCTGGCTGTCGGCAGTTTTCCTGCGCCGCTTCCGTAGAACATCGCATCCCCCAGCATATTGCCATGGATCACGATCGCATTAAATACATCGTTGACGCTGAACAACGGGCTGTCACCGTTGATCATAACCGGGCATACCATCGCATAGTACTTGTCCCCGATCCGCTTGCTGCTGGCCAGAAGCTTGATGGTTGCGCCAAATGCCTTTGCATAACGGATATCCGCGGAAGTGATCTTCGTGATTCCCTCGGTATAGATCTCCTCAAAATCCACATGATGACCGTATGCCAGAGAAGAAAGAATCGCGATCTTTCTGCAGGCATCCCAGCCCTCGATATCAGCTGCCGGGTTGCGCTCCGCATAGCCGAGTTCCTGTGCATTCTTCAGCACATCCTCAAACTCGGAACCATCGCTTGTCATCTTGCTTAAAATATAGTTTGTTGTTCCGTTTAAGATACCGCTGATCTCGTCGACCTCATCTGCGGTCAGAGAACAGTTCAGCGGCCGGATGATCGGAATACCGCCACCGCAGCTTGCTTCGAATAAGAAGTTGCAGTTTTTCTCCTTTGCGATCCGGATCAGTTCTACACCGTGTTTCGCAACCAGTTCTTTATTGGAGGTACATACGGATTTGCCGCTCTCCAGCGCTCTCTTAACGAATGTGTACGCCGGATTGGTTCCGCCCATTACTTCCACTACTATTTTGATCTCCGGATCGTTGGCGATCACTTCGTAATCATGAACAATCTTTTCCTGTACCGGATCTCCCGGGAAATCTCTCAGGTCAAGTACATACTTGATGTTGATCTCTTCTCCTGCTTTTTTATTGATGCTTTCCTGGTTCCGGTTGATCACTTCCACCACACCGGATCCCACTGTGCCGTAGCCTAATACTGCAATCTGTATCATCTGTTTTTACTCCCTGCCTAATATTTTCAAATAATGTACACCTGTCTGCTGTTCCATCTGGCCGATCATATCTTCCGCGTCTCCGGCTTCCGGCAAAATCTCCACACTCAGCGTCAGCGTTGCGATTCCGTTAATTGGAATACTCTGATGAATGGTCAGGATATTTCCTCGAAATTCAGCAACGGTGTGCAGAATATCCGAAAGTATCCCCGGTTTATCATCCATCTGCAAAATAAAGGTAACTGTTCTTCCTTTTGCCTGATCATGAAAAGGAAAAATATCGTCTTTGTATTTGTAAAAAGAACTGCGGCTGATGCCTACCTGCTCGGTTGCCTCCTGCACCGTGGTTGCCCGCTCGGAATCCAGAATCCTCTTGGCTTCAACCACTTTTAAGAGTACCTCCGGCACTGCTTTCTCTCTTACCACATAATATTTTGTCTTTTTTTCCATGTCTTCTCTTTCTTTCCTGTGGCTCTGCATGTTCGTATCAGAAACACATTTGTAGTCACCCAAAAGATATTACCATACATTGTCATCCGGTGCAAGAATTTTTTCACAAATGAAACAAAACATCTTTAGCATGTTACTGTTCACTCCGTGCCCAGCAACACGCTGCGCGATGCACAGAATTTATGCTGTTCGCATAAATTCGCGCGATATGTCTCGGGTTTTCTGTGACCTCCGCTCACAAAAAACACCTCGCGGGATATTACCAGTGAACAGTAACTTTAGCAAGCCTGAATCGTATAAAATATTACAGGCTCCGACCGCCACCACCGTGTGAGGTGCCACTGCCGGAAGTATGTACGGAACTCTGTCCGCTGCCACCTCCGGACGGTGGTTCCCGCGGGATTCTCCGCTGCGTAATGCTTCGATGGCGGAACTGATCATCCCTTCTCGTAAAATGCACCTTTGCCCGGCTCTCATACGGATACCGATACGTTTTTCTTTTTAACCGATAAGATCCCAGAACAGCCGCTGCAAATCCTCCACCGCACAAAAGTGCGATCACAGCCGCTCCGATTGCTTCATAGACCGTAATACTGCGGTATCTTGATATCTTTCCCGTCTCTGTATCATAATTATACTGATCCGAAGGAATGCCGTCTTCCAGATAACTCTCTGTTTCATTCAGCATCTCCAGAATACCATCTGCATAATTTTTCGCTTTCAGATTATCGTATCCGGCATCGATCACCGCATCAATCCTCGCATCTGTCAGATACCGGATCATCTTTCCCGCCGTGGAGATCCACACCGAACCGTTGTCCAGATCGATCAGATACAGGACACCGTCCTCCGCATATCCGTTGTAATCATAATAATCGTCCGCATATTCCTCAGCGGTCTTACCTTCCGCATCTTCCGTCGTCACTACCACAAAATCCATGTTCCAGTCTGCCGTAAGTTTCACGATCCGATCGGTAAGTTCCTGTTTTTCCTCCTGTGAAAAAAGTCCTGCCTGATCGTCTACTGTGGTTTTATCCGCCCACGCAGACACCGGGACCAGCAACAGCAGAAGCATCAACAGAAGGTATCCCGTCCTTTTTCTCATTCTCATAACAACCATCCTCCTGCCAGTGCCAAAAGAAATGCCACACCGGTGATCAGTGCCGATACCAGACTCAGTTTCTTATAATCAACCGGAAGTTCTCCGCACACCTTGCCGTTTTGTCCGTTGATGGCGTAATAAAAGATCTTTCCGTTTCTTCCTTTATAAGTCACCGTCCACACAGGAACCAGCGCATAACGCCACCGCTCCTGCCGGTTGCCCACCTGCTGATGAACCGGTCGTACCGTCGTATAACCGCGCATATCATTTTCGAGCACTCTTTTTGCATATTGTTCCGTATCCCGTGCGATCTCCGCTCCGAACGCTTCTTTTTCAAGATCCCGGCGCTCCGCCTGAAAACCGGAGAGATAACCCATGGAAAACGTTTTTGCCGCCTTCTGGTCATACGGCTGCACACCTTCTACCAGCTTCCGGTTGGCTTTTTGCAGGGCGATCTTCGGCATATCGTCAAATTCCACATTTCCTTCCCGATACACCCGGTAGAACTGTGTTTCCGTATATTCCGTATCACCGGTCCTCCAGGTGCGGACTTTGGTGGCTTCCGCCTCCACTGCGGCATCTCCCCGCCAATCTACCATCCAGTATGGAAAATACACACCGCTCATCTTTTCAATCTGTTTTGCGCTGAAGAATCCACGGGGAACAAATTTCTTCTTTTTCATATTCTGTAAAAAGATCTCCTCCGCTTTTTTCCGGTCAATCGCAAAAGGAATGATCTCCTGTGGCAGATACTTTCCGGAAACTCTTTCCGATAATACCACCGGGCTCTGGCAATAATAACATTCTGTGGCCGCTGTTGTCGGATCCGTCACGATCTCGGCTCCACAGTTCGGGCACACATACACCGCCGCTTCTTCCTGTTCCTGCCCTTTTGCAGAATCAGCCGCCTCAGATTCCTGAGACGGCTGTTTTCCTTTCTGCATCGTATCGATCTGTTCCTGAGAAAACTCAGAATTACAATAAGGACAGGAGTAGTTTTGAGTATTTGGATCAAATACCAGTTCGCCCCCGCAATTGGGGCATTTGAAACTGACTACCTCCATGATGTTCTCCTCATCTTTCTGTACGGATATACTTTCTTTATCTTTTCTGCATCAGTTCCTGTAAAAGTCTTATGGCCTTGATTTTCCACATTCACTGCAGAACTTTCCTGTATTCTTCTGTCCGCAGCTGCAGATCCATTCTCCGGTCTGACGGGGACGTCCGCACTCGCTGCAGAACTTTCCGGTATTCTGCTGTCCACAGCTGCAGATCCAGATATCCGGCTCATTCTGTGCATGATGTGCTGTCACTGCCTCCTGCTGCATCTGCTGGTTCCGGATCATCTGCTGCTGATTGGCCGCTGACATGGAAGCTGCCATATTGCCGCCCATCTGTGCGCCCATCTGCATTCCCATGAAGCCCATGGTACCGCCGTTTGCATTGCTTCCTGCGGCTTCCATTCCTCTTGCAAAAGCTCCCTGCATATAACCTTCCCGAATGGACGGATCCTGGAGCATAGCTCCCTGATTTCTCATATTCAGAAGTTCCTGAGATTTGTCATCGTAGGACAGGCTCGCGATAGCTACCGCCTGGATCTCCATACCTCTGGTCTGTTTCCAGTCTTCATCCAGTGTTTCCGCCATATATTTTGACAGTTCCCGGCTCTTTGACTGCACATAGGAGATCCGCATACCATCTGCTGACATCTGATTGATGGAAGACTGCAGTGCATCCAGAAATTCATACAGATACTGTTCGTTGATATCTGTGATCTCTACCTGATCTTTATTTTTCGGAATGGCTTCCACATAGAACTTGATCGGATCCGTGATTCGGATCGAATACGTTCCGTGGGCTCTCAAAAATAATTCTGCATTATAAAAATTATCTAAATAGCTGATGGGGTTTCTGGTCCCGAAACGAATTCCTTTAATCTCCTGCAGGTTCAGATACAGCACTTTCTGTGAAGTGGGTGCTGTACCGCCAAAACGAAACCGGTCAAAAGAATTCTTCACCACATCGTCCAGGCTTCCACTGAACATGGATGGCATAGAAGAATTATCCACGGTAAAATATCCCGGTTCCGCACTGTAATCCACGATCCGTCCGCCGTCTAACAGCATCATGAACTGTCCCTCATATACATGAATCACTGATCCGTTAGAGATGCTGTCTTTTCCACCTTTTCGGTTCGCTCCTTTTCCGGTGCGGATACCTGCAGTCAATACTGTCTGATCTCCCATATTTTCCGGCTCGATGACTTCCAGCCACTGATCAGCGAGTGTTCCGCCAATCGTCTGTCTGATAGCTCTGATAATACCCATACGCCATTCTCCTTTTTTGTATACTCCCATCTTTCCGTTTTCTCAACAGTCATGGAAAGTGGAATCGTTATTCCATTTCTTCGGTTGCGTTCTCCGGCTGTTTTCCGCCAAGGGCAATCCACTTGAGATAGCCGTTGATAAACGGATCCAGATTACCATCCAGAATACTGTCCACATTACCACTCTCCACGCCGGTTCTGTGATCTTTCACCATCGTATACGGCTGCAGTACATAAGAACGAATCTGATTTCCCCAGCCAATCTCTGTCACTTCGCCACGGATGCCGGAGAGTTTTTCCATATTTTCCTGCTGTTTTAACAGATATAGTTTGGCTTTCAGCATCTGCATAGCCTTGTCTTTATTCTGAAACTGAGAACGTTCATTCTGACACTGTACCACGATTCCGGTTGGAATATGTGTAATACGGATGGCAGAAGAGGTCTTGTTGATATGCTGACCACCGGCACCGCTGGATCGATACGTATCGATACGCAGATCATCTTCCTTAATATCCACATCCAGATCTTCATCAATATCCGGCATAACATCGCAGGATACAAACGAAGTCTGTCTCTTTCCTGCCGCATTAAACGGTGAGATGCGTACCAGACGATGTACCCCTTTTTCTGATTTCAGGTAGCCATAGGCATTTTCTCCGTGTACCTCAAATGTTACAGATTTGATGCCTGCCTCATCGCCGTCCAGATAATCCAGAACTTCCAGGGTAAATCCTTTCTTTTCCGCCCATCTGGTATACATACGGTAGAGCATTCCTGCCCAGTCACAGGACTCGGTTCCGCCGGCTCCGGCATTCAGCTTGATGATGGCATCTTTTTTATCGTATTCTCCGGATAACAGGGTTTTCATGCGAATATTTTCAAAATCAGCCTCAAACTGATCCAGAATCTCCTGAATCTCCGGGATGACCGAAGCATCGTCTTCTTCATATCCCATCTCGATCAGAGTCTCCATATCATCTCTCTGGCTTTCCAGATTTTCATAAATCTCCTTATCATCTTTCAGGCTTTTGAGTTCTTTCATCATTTCCTGGGAGCGCTCCGGATTATCCCAGAAATCCGGCTCTTCCATCTTTCTTTCCAGCTCTTCAATCCGCTTTTCCTTATTGGCCAGGTCAAGGGAATCCCTCACTTCCACTAAAGGTTTCGCATAGGAATTCAATATTGCTTTAAACTGATCTAATTCTACCAAAGGGGGCACCCTCTTTCTTCATACAATTTTTATATTCAGCAGCCGTTTTCCCTCTGCCGTATCGGTTCTGCACGCTTCCTTCTATACAGGCTTACGTCCACAGCACTGTTTGTATTTCTTACCGCTTCCGCATGGACACGGATCATTCGGGTATACTTTCTGCTGGGCACGGCGAACCGGACCTTTGGCTTCTTCATCTTTGTTGGTTCCGGTTACTTCCGCTACCTGCTCACGTTCTACTTTCTGCTCGATTCTAACATGATACAGCAGGCGAACAGTATCCTGCTGGATGCCTGCGATCATCTCGTCAAACATCTCGAATGCACTCATCTTGTACTCAACCTTCGGATCTCTCTGTCCGTAAGCCTGCAGGCCGATACCCTGACGCAGCTGTTCCATATCATCGATATGATCCATCCATTTTCTGTCGATGACCTTCAGAAGTACCACACGTTCCAGTTCACGGATCTGTTCCGGCTCTGCAAACTCAGCTTCTTTTACTTCGTACAGTTTGATAGCTTCTTCTTTCAGATTCTGTTTTAACTGATTCTTACGGATTCCTTTGACATCCTCTTTGGTGATCGTCTTCACCGGAATGATCGGCTGCAGAATCGTATTCAGTTCGATCAGATCCCATTCATCGGAATCCACTTCGTCACTGATGCACATATCTACCGTATTCTCCACGGTATCGGTGATCATCTTACAGATTGCATCACGCATATTGTCTCCGTCGAGTACGCGACGTCTCTCTTTGTAAATAATCTCTCTCTGTTCGTTGTTTACCTGGTCATACTCAAGCAGGTTTTTACGGATACCGTAGTTATTACTTTCAATCTTCCTCTGTGCTTTCTCAATGGCACTGGAAAGCATCTTATGCTCGATCTGTTCGTTTTCCGCAACACCGAGACTGCTGAATACGGACATCAGTTTTTCAGAACCGAACAGACGCATCAGATCATCTTCCAGTGAGATATAGAAACGGGATTCTCCCGGATCTCCCTGACGGCCGGAACGACCACGCAGCTGATTATCGATACGGCGGGACTCATGACGCTCCGTACCGATGATCTTCAGACCACCGGCTGCTCTCGCTTCCTCGTCCAGTTTGATATCGGTACCACGACCTGCCATATTGGTCGCGATGGTGACGGCACCTGCCACACCGGCCTGTGCAACGATCTCAGCTTCCAGCTCATGGAACTTCGCATTCAGTACCTGATGTGCGATTCCCTCTCTCCGAAGCATGTTGCTCAGCAGTTCGGAAGTCTCGATCGTGATCGTACCTACCAGTACCGGCTGATTCTTCGCATGTGCTTTCTTGATCTCTTCCACGACCGCACGGAATTTTTCTTTCTTGGTCATGTATACCGCGTCATCCAGGTCGATACGCTGAACCGGGCGGTTTGTCGGAATCTCGATAACGTCCATACCATAGATCTCACGGAACTCCTGTTCCTCTGTCAGAGCCGTACCGGTCATACCTGCTTTTTTCGCATATTTGTTAAAGAAGTTCTGGAATGTAATGGTGGCCAGTGTTTTGCTCTCACGGCGCACCTTTACATGCTCTTTCGCCTCAATCGCCTGATGCAGACCGTCGGAATATCTTCTTCCCGGCATGATACGTCCGGTAAATTCATCAACGATCAGTACCTGATCGTCCTTTACGACATAATCCTGGTCACGGAACATCAGGTTATGGGCACGCAGTGCAAGGATTATATTGTGCTGGATCTCCAGATTCTCCGGATCTGCCAGGTTTTCAATATGGAAGAACTTCTCTACTTTCTTCACACCTTCCTCGGTCAGGTTTACTACTTTATCTTTTTCATTGACGATAAAATCACCGGTCTCGATAATTTCCTCGCCCATGATAGCTGTCATCTTGGTCATCTCACCACTGGCTTCACCACGCTGCAGCTGTCTTGCCAGAATATCACAGACTTCATACAGCTTGGTGGACTTTCCGCTCTGTCCGGAAATGATCAGAGGAGTTCTCGCCTCATCGATCAATACAGAGTCAACCTCATCGATGATCGCATAATGCAACTCTCTTTGTACCAGCTGCTCTTTATAAATAACCATGTTGTCTCGCAGATAGTCAAAACCATCCTCATTATTGGTAACATACGTAATATCACATGCATACTGTTCCCGTCTCTCGTCATTTTTCATAGAGTTCAGGATCACACCGACTTTCAGTCCCAGAAACTCATGGACTTTACCCATCCACTCCGCATCTCGTTTGGCCAGGTAATCGTTGACAGTTACGATATGCACGCCTTTACCTTCCAGCGCGTTCAAATAAGCCGGACAGGTAGAAACCAAAGTCTTACCTTCACCTGTTCTCATCTCTGCGATACGTCCCTGATGCAGAATAATACCACCGATCAGCTGTACCCGGTAATGCTCCATATTCAGCACACGCTTGGAAGCCTCACGCACCGTAGCGAATGCCTCCGGAAGCAGATCATCCAGCGTCTCTCCCTCTGCCAGTCTCTCCTTGAACTTTCTGGTCTGATCCTTCAGCTCCTCGTCCGTCATCGCCTGCATAGTCGGCCGCAATTCCTCAATCTTATCCACCAATGGCATAATTCTTTTCAACTCTCTGGAACTGTGCGTTCCAAAGATCTTTTCAGATAATTTCATCAATCTACTCCTATAAAATACAATTTATTTTTTGGTAACTGTTCAACACCTTCACAGTTACATTTCTTGTTACTATTTTCACTCTCCATAAAATTTCCCGGTGCATCCACCCTGGCCTCTTTCCAGTCTAATACACCATGCTATATTCTAACACTTTACCGAAGAATGCACAAGTAAATTGTGCATCCTCACCCCGCATCCCTCACTCACATATCCCCTGCGGGCAAATTTCCCAAATATCGCACCTATTCCACTCACCTTCCCTTTCTGGATCAGTTTTTTCCACCGTCAGCCCGAGAGAGTTTGTGCCTGGGCAGGAGGCATTTTGCGGGCGCTTAGGGTAAGCTTTGAAATCCGACGCTTACGGAGACTTTCACGAGGGTCAGCCGACCCTCGTGAATTATAGTCGGAGTTAGCGGCTAGTTCAAAGTTGCCCTGCCCGCTGCCTCCTGCCCAGGCACAAACTCTCTCGGGCGTCCGTCTTAAACCAACCTCCAAAAAAGAGAGAGAGCCACCACCCAGTGACTCTCTCCCGTTTACGATCTCAACACTTTTAACACTCCGGCTCAATCAACCCGTAAGTGTTCCCCTTTCTCTTATAAACCACATTCACCTCATCTGTCTCCGCATTCCGGAACACATAAAAATTATGTCCCAGCAATTCCATCTGCACGCATGCATCTTCCGGATACATCGGTTTAATACCAAACTTCTTGGTACGAATGATATTAACCTCTTCGTCCTCCAGGAACTCATCCTCCACAAACTCTTTCTGGAAGTTTCCTCCTGCCTGCTGCTGATTAACAATCTTGGTTTTATATTTGCGAAGCTGACGCTCAATAACTTCTTCCACCAGATCAATGGATACGTACATATCGCTGCTCACCTGTTCGGAACGAATGATGTTTCCTTTTACCGGAATAGTAACTTCAATCTTCTGTCTGTCTTTTTCCACACTCAAGGTTACATGAATCTCTGTCTCCGGAGTAAAATACCGTTCCAGCTTGCCAAGCTTTTCCTGTACGGCTGATTTCAGTCCCTCTGTAATGTCAATATTTCTTCCAATGATAATAAATTTCATGCTGTCCAACCCCTTCGCACTTTATTTTACAAGTAACTGTCTCTGCTTTCACAGTTACGGAGTCAGAATCGATAAATACCACGGTCAGCGATCCTTTCCGGCTCCCTTGTAAGTGTTTTTATTATACCAATAATGCTTGAATTTTGCAACTATTTCGTGAAAATTCATATTTTTTACACATCTTTTTCTGTCAAATTCGGGAACGATTTTCCAACTGTTCAGAATCTGTTATTTTTCGAAATAATTTTCACTCTTCTGACAAATATCCAGTACATCCTCCCACTTCATACTGCCACCGAAAAGATCCAGTGCGCTTCCCACTGTTACGTCCACACGATTTTTTCCCGCCATACGCAACGTCTCCAGATCCTGAAAACTGCCTACGCCGCCTGCATAGGTCACCGGGAGCTGATGATTCTTTGCCAGGAGCTTCACCAACTCCACTTCTATCCCGGAAGCCTTTCCCTCCACATCCACCGCATGAACCAGAAATTCATCACAGTGGGAAGAAAATTCTTCAATCGTCTGTTCCGATACGGGTACCTGTGTAAATTTCTGCCAGCGGTCTGTCACGATATAATATTGTCCGTCTTTTTTCCGACAACTCAGATCCAGAACCAGATGTTTCCTTCCTACTGCACGCTCCAGTTTTTCCAGATTCTCCCAGTTGATCACTCCATTCTTAAATACATAAGAAGTAACGATCACATGACTGGCACCGGCATCCAGAAAACTCTCTGCATTGTCCTCCCGGATCCCGCCACCGATCTGCATCCCACCCGGATAGGCTTTCAATGCTTCTATCGCCTGCTGTCTTGTGGCTTCATAATATGGCGAAGTTGCAGGATTTAACAGAATAATATGCCCTCCCCGAATCCCCCGGGACTGATAGAGCCGTGCAAAAAAGGGAGCGTCCTGCTCAGCTACATAGTTTTCCTGAGCCTGATCTCCCTGATCCTGCAGGCTGCCGCCTACAATCTGTTTTACTTTTCCGTTGTGAATATCGATACATGGACGAAATCTCATAATCTTCCCCTCTCTTCTCCTGTTCTCTTTGTATGCTGTCACGTTGTAACGTGGTAAATTTCTATTATCATATCATGTTTCCATATACACGGCAACATGTCATCTCAACATCTCATCTTAAAATGTTATCGTTACTATTCACTCCGTTCTCAGTAACACGCTTCGCGATGCACAGAATTTATGCTGATCGCATAAATTCGCGCGGTATGTCTCGGGTTTTCTGTGACCTCCGCTCACAAAAAACACCTCGCGGGATATTACCAATGAATAGTAATATATTATCTACCCTGACATACTCTCTCAACATACATTTTCATGAACATAGGTGTAAAAAAGAGGGGAATTCCGTTTTTGCTCTCACCGGACAAACTGTGGTGAACCAACAATTGTCCATGTTTTTTCTATTTCTGCGATCTACCGTGCATTCTGTTGGTTCGCATCCCTGCTTCCGCCACCGGTCAGATCCTCCACGCCTTCTCCGATGCCATCCCCCACATCTTTAATTCCCTCTCCGACATCCTCTCCGAGATCTTCAATGATATTTCCATTTTCATCCAGACGATTTCCGTTCTCATCCACCGTACCTTTCCCGGAAGTGGCGCCGTTCATATTGTTGTTCGTGCCGTTGGTTCCGTCATTGTTCATATCCGTGCTGGTATCCGGTGAGGTTCCGTTGTTATCACCCGCAGGTACCTGGGAACCGTCGGTGTTGTTTTTATTTTCATTGCCATCCGGCGTATTTTCATCCTGTGTGTTATTCTGGTTGTTGTTCGTATCCTCCGCAGCACTGCCACATCCTGCTGACAGTCCGAGTACAACGGTCATTGCGGTTACGATCAGATATCTCTTCCATACATGTTTCATATTCTGCATCTCCTTTTCTGCTGTGGCTGTAGCTTTCCACAGCATCCCTTTCCTTCATTTTTCAGGCATACAAAACATACACCTGTACAGTTGTAGAATGTGTCGGAAAATGCAAAAATATACGGCCGCTTTTTGAAAAAACGACCGTATCCCTGTTTTCTGTATTCTGTTTTCAATATTTAAAACAATGTAACTGTTCAGTACCTTCACAGTTAATATTACCTACTGAATAGTTACAAAACAATTTACATTTTAAACTTATCCGATCACATCGCTCATCTGATACCAGCCCGGTTCTTTTCCTTTCAGGAACTTGGCTGCCTGAATCGCACCTTTTGCAAACAGTTTCTTGGAGTAAGCTGTGTGCTGGAAAGTAATCACTTCGTCATCACCGGCAAAGATCACATCATGTTCTCCGACGATGGTTCCGCCACGGACAGCAGAGATTCCAATCTCTTTGTCATCTCTCTGTTCTCTTCTCTGACTTCTGTCGAAAGTATAATGATAAGCGTTGTCCAGTCCCTCGTTCAGGCTGTCTGCCAGAGCCAGGGCGGTTCCGCTTGGAGCGTCCACTTTCAGACGATGGTGTTTCTCCACGATCTCCATGTCAAATCCGGCCGCTGCCAGTGTCTGGGCTGCTTCTTTAACCAGTTTCATCAGCAGATTGATACCCAGAGACATGTTTGCTGATTTTAATACTGCCACATGTTTGCTGGTCTCTTCCACTTTTTTAATCTGTTCATCTGTCAGACCCGTAGTACATAATACAACCGGGATCTGTCTTTTTTCACAGTATTCCAGCAGTGTGTCGGTCGCTTTCGCTGTACAGAAATCGATCACTGCATCTGCCTGCACATCGCAGGTCCAAATATCAGTAAATACCGGATATCCGTTATCTCTGCAGTCATTTAAATCAATACCTGCTACAATTTCAATTTCAGGATCTTTTTCCACTAACTGGGTGATTACCTGACCCATATGGCCGTTACAGCCATGCATAATTACTTTTACCATTTGCGTTCTCTCCTGTTTCTTCCTGCTGCCTTTATGCCAGTTTGATACCGAATTTTTTCATTTCTTCTACCAGAACTTCCTGGTGTGCTGCTTCCATTTCGGTCAGTGGCAGACGAAGCGGCCCTACTTCTTTGCCCATCAGATTCAGGGCTGCCTTTACCGGAATCGGGTTAACTTCACTGAACAGTGCGTGAACCAGCGGCAACGCTTTTAACTGCAGTTCACGGCTTTCTTTTATTTTTCCTTCCAGGAACAGAGCAACGATATCGTGCGTCTCTTTCGGTGCTACATTGGACAGTACAGAGATAACACCTTTTCCGCCCAGGGACAGGATCGGTACGATCTGGTCATCATTTCCGGAATACAGATCAATGGCTCCGTCGCAGGCATACATGATATCTGCCACATGGCTGATATCTCCGGATGCTTCTTTGATAGCGGTTACATATTCTGCATTTTTTGCAAGATAAGCAACCGTGGAAGCTGCCAGAGAACAGCCGGTACGGCTCGGTACGTTGTACAGGATCGCCGGTACTTTTGCTTCCTCTGTGATGGTTGTATAATGTTTGATCAGTCCGTTCTGTGTTCCTTTATTATAGTAAGGAGTTACCAGAAGAATACCATCTGCTCCTGCTTCTGCTGCCTCTTTGGACATCTGTGTTGCGGTTGCGGTGGAATTGGATCCGGTACCTGCAACAACCGGGATTCGGTGGTTTACCTTGTCAATGGCAAATCTGATCGTTCTCATATGTTCTTCTTCGGTGAGTGTCGCAGATTCGCCTGTTGTTCCGCAGATCACAATGGCATCTGTGCCTCCTGCGATCTGTTCCTCCAGTAATTCTTCCAGCTTGTCATAGTTTACTTCCAGATTTTCGTTCATAGGTGTAACAAGCGCAACACCTGCTCCTTCAAAAATAGCCATATCTATCTTTACTCCTTTCTTTTGTCTGGATCAATTATCGATCCATCGGACCAATTATTGATATGTAATGTAAAACATATAAAGGTGCACCACCGTCCGGAGGTCCACCTTTTAAGAATCCGCTATGAAATCATCACATGTTTTCTTTGGATAGCACTCCATCTTTCGATGACAGTCATGCCGTTCTTCACAGACATGCCCAAGAACCAAGCTTCAGGTTTCTTCGCCCCTTCGGCACTTTTTCCTTTCCTTTGCCTTCTTCTGTTCCTGAAACATCCGACAAATTACTGATAAAAAATGCAACCTCTACCTAAATTTATAAAAAACATTTTAAATAAACATTTTATTTTTTCAATCATATCATTATTCATTTTTATTGTCAATCCGCATATTCCAGTTTGCTTACAGAAATCTCGTATGCGATCCGCTTCTGCGTCTCTTCTTCACTGATTTTTTTCACGTATTCCCGGCTCTGGATCCTGCCCCAGATCAGGACGTGACCGCCCACCTGAAAAGCAGATGCATATCTGGCATTTCTGCCCCAGCAGATGCACGGAATGTAGTCCGATTTTCCATACGGCCGGTTGACGGCGATCAGAAGATCTGCGATTTCTCTGCCAAGTGGGGTTTTCCGGTACACCGGCGGTTTGCATATGTATCCGTCCAGGAAAATGGCGTTGCTCTTCATATTTTCATCGTCATCTTCCACAAATTCCACCTCTCTGGCAAACACCGAGAGCACCAGCCGGTTTTTCTTTTCCTCATGGCGGTTATAGGAGCGAAACTGCCCCATCACATGGATATACTCCCCTTCATAATCCTCGTTCACATCCACAAGACGCTCCGAGATCATGACCGGGATCCGGTCCTCGGAATCGCTGAGACGTTTGACCAGCACATCTACCATATAAAAGCCTTCGCCGAATACCTGATGGCTGAATGTAAACCGGGATGCGATTTTTCCCATGATTTCCACCTGATTGTTTCAATAATCTTATCTGTCATGATTGTAGTTCCCCTTCCTCTTTTTTGTATTTTGTATAATTTATTTCTATTCCGTTCCTTCCTTATTTAGAACCGGATTTTGAAAAAAAATTTTTTTCCCTTGTAATCTGAAAAAAATGTGATAGACTTGTATCGTTGGAAATGCCCGTTTTACGGGCTCTTTATATGCATAGAAAGGAAATTGTTTATGAAAATCAAAAGAGAAGATATTCGTAACGTGGCGATCATCGCCCATGTAGACCATGGTAAAACCACTCTGGTAGACCAGTTACTGCGTCAGAGCGGTGTATTCCGTGCGAATCAGGAAGTCCAGGAACGTGTCATGGACTCCAACGATATCGAGCGGGAACGTGGTATCACGATTCTTTCCAAAAATACAGCTGTTTATTACAAAGATACCAAAATCAACATCATCGACACCCCAGGCCATGCGGACTTCGGCGGCGAGGTAGAACGTGTCCTGAAGATGGTAGACGGTGTTATCCTGGTGGTAGATGCGTTCGAGGGTGCTATGCCGCAGACCAAATTCGTTCTGAAAAAAGCGCTGGAACTGGATCTGCACGTGATCGTATGTATCAATAAGATCGACCGTCCGGAAGCCCGTCCGGATGAAGTTATTGACGAAGTTCTGGAACTTCTGATGGATCTGGATGCTTCCGACGAACAGTTAGACTGTCCGTTCCTGTATGCTTCCGCAAAAGCAGGCCATGCTGTTCTGGATCTGAACGATACACCGGAAAATATGGAACCTCTGTTTGAGACCATCTTAAAATACATCCCGGCTCCGGAAGGTGATCCGGATGCAGGTACACAGGTTCTGATCAGTACCATCGACTACAATGAATATGTAGGTCGTATCGGTGTCGGTAAAGTAGACAACGGTAAGATCGCTGTCAACCAGGAAGTGATGCTGATGAACCATCACGATCCTTCCAAGAAGAAAAAAGTAAAGATCAGTAAACTGTATGAATTTGAAGGTCTGAATAAAATAGAAGTACAGGAAGCAGGCATCGGTTCTATCGTTGCTATTTCCGGTATCCCGGAAATTCACATCGGTGATACTCTGTGTGACGTGGAAAATCCGGAACCGATCCCGTTCCAGAAGATCTCCGAGCCGACCATCGCCATGCATTTTATGGTAAATGACAGCCCGCTGGCAGGTCAGGAAGGTAAATTTGTAACTTCCCGTCACTTAAGAGAACGTCTGATGCGTGAGCTGAACACCGATGTCAGCCTGCGCGTGGAAGATACCGATTCTCCGGACTGTTTCAAGGTATCCGGTCGTGGAGAACTGCATCTGTCTGTCCTGATCGAGAATATGCGCCGTGAGGGTTATGAATTTGCAGTAAGTAAAGCGGAAGTTCTTTATAAAGAGGACGAACGCGGAAAACTGTTAGAGCCTATGGAACTGGCTTACGTGGATGTTCCGGAAGAGTTCTCCGGTACAGTCATCCAGAAAATGAGCGAACGTAAAGGTTCCCTGCAGGGTATGAGTACCGGAAGCGACGGTTCCACCCGTCTGGAATTCGAGATTCCGGCCCGTGGTCTGATCGGTTTCCGTGGAGACTTCATGACCTCCACCAAAGGTACCGGTATCCTGAACACCAGTTTTGATGACTACGCTCCGTACAAAGGAGATATCCAGTACAGAAAACAGGGTTCCCTGATCGCTTTCGAAGCCGGGGAGTCCGTTACTTACGGTCTGTTTGCTGCTCAGGAACGTGGTACACTGTTTATCGGACCTGGTGAAAAAGTTTACGCCGGTATGGTTATCGGACAGAACGGTAAAGCTGAAGATATCGAACTGAACGTATGTAAGACCAAGCATCTGACCAACACCCGTTCTTCTTCCGCCGATGATGCTCTGAAGCTGACAACACCGAAGGTTCTGAGCCTTGAAGAAGCACTGGAATTCATCGATAACGACGAACTTCTGGAAATCACTCCTACCAGCCTGCGTATCCGTAAGAAAATTCTGGATTCCAGACTGAGAAAGAGAGCAAATCTGAAATAATCATAACTATAGATACCAAAAGCGGATGTATCTGTCAGACCGGCAGATACATCCGCTTTTTTCTTTCATTTATGACAATTTCAATCCCTTCACAATTATGAACCAAAATGCCCTGTCTCAAAACCGCCTCCCGTATTATCTGCTCGCTTCTTCCAGAATCAAATCCCAACGGAGTCCTTCTTCTATCTGCTGCTGAACCTCCACCTGACACTCAGCTACGGTTGTCTCCGGATCATATTGCAGCGTGTTCAGGATCTGCATGACCTGTTTTTCATTTTCTTTCCACCATACAATCTCACCACATTGATTGATGATATGGATATCGCTCTTTTCTCCCAGAAAAACAATCTCTTCCCACAGGCCAGACTCAAAACCGTCTCTGGATTCTTCCAGAGCTTTTTCTCCTGCCAGCCGGATCTTCTTTTCTTCCAACCCTGTCCCACATTCTTCACCTGGATAATCCTTTTCGTACTTCACCAGAACTTTATTTTCTTTATCTTCACCCCAATAAAAGCGGATTCCATACACAGTATCCTGTTTTTCTGTCTGAATCTCATATGTCCATTCCTCCGGCAGCTGCAATGTAAGTGTTCCATAAGGACCTTTCAGTGAAACCTCTGTTGCCGGTACAAATGTTCCTGATTTCTTTTGAATTATCCAGATGCCCGCTCCTGCCAGGATCACCACAGCTGCCAGAAAGAATCTCCACCGATACATGCTTTTCTTCATGCTTCCTTCCCCCTCTTTCTGCTCTTTTCCTGCCTACTTTTCCACCGTTTCTATCATTGCCTGTAACTCTTCCAAGCTGATTCCGGTTTGCAGACTGATAGAATACGAATATCCGTCTTTTTTCCAGATTGCCAGTTCGTACGCATCACTTTCACCCTTGCAGGTAATCTCTGTATCCCCCACGGTGATGGTAGTTGTTTGACTGTATGTGTTGTATACGCCACTGTTATCTTCATCCTCCCCCTGTGATTTTCTGAAATACACTTCCTGATCATCCCCGGTATAGCGAATCTCAGCCAGTGTGTCATCATAGGTAAAATACAGGGTTTCTTTCACAGTAAATGGTAGCTCTCCGATCTCTCTGACGGTAAATCCCACTGCATCAGAAAGTTCCTCCGCGGAGCCGTATTCTTTCATCGGATTTGCAATCTGTGCCCCGTCATCAACCATATCCGCAGTGGTCATATCCTCTTCCTCACTGACTGTTTTGTCCGGATGTAACGTATGAATTCCATAAGCTGCTCCCACGACCAGCGCGCAACAGGCTGCAACGGAGATGTATTTTGTCCATTTTTTCATGTTTTGTACCTTTGCCTTTCTTTCTCTTTCCGAGACATGGCACAGGATCTGTTCTTTCGTTTCCGGTGTCAGGTAGATATTTTCCATGATTTCATTATATAATTTACTCAAAATCATACTCCTCTCTCAGGACTTCACGCAGTTTCTCTCTTCCTCTCCGAAGGTCAGACCGCACGCTGCTCTCCTTTTTCCCCTAGGATCTCTGCAATTTGTGCCGTTGGAAATCCTTCATAATAATACAGATGAATCGCTTCCCGGTAACTTTCCGGAAGTCTCTTTACCGCATCCCACACAAAAGTCAGATCTTCCCGTTCCTGCGCGATCAGCTGATCCTCCAGCTGGTCTGCCTGACGGATCTTATTGTAAGCGATCTTATTTTTACTCAGATTCGCCGCCACCCGGAAGATCCACGCCTTTTCATGATTTTCACCGGCAAATACCGGACGGTGTTCCAGATAACGGATCAGAGTTTCCTGCAGGATATCCTCTGCATCACTCATATTATGTACATACGTATAGGCAAGCCGCAGCACTGCATTCCCATAAGTATCCATGATTCTTTCTGCCAGCACCTCCATCTTCTGTTTCCCGACAATTTTTACCGTTTTCCCAAGATCCGCTTCTTTTCGAAACATGGAGAATTTCTGAAGGATCTGTATTTTCTTCTTTTCCACGAACAGATACCATTCAGTGATCCTGTTCCTGATCCCACTCTCCATCATCCACGTTCCGCTACCCGGCAACGCTCTGGTCTGATAACCCATCGTTATTTCCCGCTCCTGTCTCTTTTTGTTTTCGTTTTCACTTTCTATACAGTTCAGCCTGCAAAAATGTTGCAACTTTTTTCAATTTTTTCTTTTATATAACTGGAAACAATGATTCCCTTATAACAACCGCTTCTGAATCGCCTGTATTTCTTCCAAATTCTCACCTGTCATATCTGCAATTTCTTCCGGATCTTTTCCCTTTCGTAACATATTTGTTATAATACTTGCTGCTTTTCGTTGTTCACCTTGCTCTGCTCCAATAGCAATTCCTTCTTTTCTTCCCACTTCTTTTAATTCCAGCATCTGTGAGTTATAGTCGCGAATTGCTTTCTCCCTCGCTTCGTATTCTAATCTCTTTTTTTCATCCGCGCTCATATGTTTTAACATTTCATACGCTTCGTCTATATAAGTGTCTTCTTTTGCCATTTTCTCGAACTCCTTTCTGCTCTTCGCTCCCAGGAAACGCATCCATCGGATAATTCCGGATTCATTCTGTTCTTTTTCCGGCAATTTTTTCAGTTCCAGCACATGGATCTCCAGCAGATCTGTATATTCTTCTCCCGTGTCTTTATCACAGAAAATAATCTTCCGATAGCATCTGTCATCATCCGGGAAATGAATAAAGTTTAAAATACCTACATGGATACATTTCTTCAGCTTCTCATAACTTTCTCCTGCTTTCAACTGATCCGTATACATTTTCCCCAGATAAAACAGTATTCTCTTCGTCCAGTAAGAAACTGCTGTCACCTGCATCTCAAAATCCATCTGCGACCCATTTTTCAAAACAACTTTTACATCCAGAATTCCATATTTATCATCCGGATATTCTGGATGTAAGATTGTCGGCAGTAAAATAGTTTCTTCGATCTCTTCCGGCTCTACTCCCAATAGTGCTGCGATCATTCCCTGCCGTACCTTTGCATTCTGCATCAGTTCCTTAAAGCAGAAATCTACGGTTGGAAGCATAATAAAATCTTCTCTGTTTTGCGTTTCCTGTGTCATTGTTTTTTTCTGTTCGTTCATCATGTCTCCTTTTCCTTCTTACAGAACAAAAAATACGGAGACTTTCTTTCTATAGTACCACACTTTACTCTCCCATCAAAGAGAACGCATTTTACTGACAACATAACTTTGCTTCAAAATTCCTAAAGAAAATGTCCATATTCTGTTCTATATTCATTTTTGTGTATGCATCGGATATTTTCTCAGGACTCTGAGTATTAGATATGTGATTCCGATATGTTAATTAGATATTTTTATCCGTCAGAAAATGCTTACGGATACTATAAATTTCTATCATTGTAACAGAGACTTCTATACTTTGCAAGATTTTATCCCTCTAAAAACCTTTATCTTTTCGTAACTGTTCAGTACCTTCACAGTTACGAGCCAAAATGCATAAAAAATTCACCTTCGGTGATGGCATTTTGGCTTGTATGTCTCGGGATTTTGACATATTCATGTCAAAACACCTCGCGGGACAGTGGCTACTGAATAGTTACAATCCAACTTTATAACCAAGCTGCAGGATTTCACGGGGAGATCCTGTAGAAGTTCCCTCCATACTGTGCATTCTCATAATTTCCTGCAACGCTTTCCATGCAAGTTTTACATAAATTTTTCATTACTGCGCATGCGTATTTTACACAGTTTTTTTATAATCATGACAGTAAAAGAAAACAATATGAATAAGATCAAACACAGAAATGAGGGATCGTTATGTATAAAACCGTATGGAATTTTATGAATCATCATGTAAAAAGCTCACATGTTTCAGCAATGTTTCTCGCAGCGCTGCTGGCGGGATGGACACTGATCGGACTGCTTGCCGGTTCTGTTGTCTGCCTGATCAGCGCCATTTCCCTTTATACCAAAACAGTTATCCTCTTTTGTTCTGCGGGTTACACAGGTCTGATTTTCGGATTCTTTGGAGGTATCCTCTATCTGTATCAAAAAACTTCGCCTCACAAAGAATCCTCTATAAATGCACAATTACCACTCGGAACCCAAAAGGCAGCTTAAGCTGCCTTTTTTTATGATCCCGATGGGATTTTCACCAGGAGTTTCTGTCCGTCCTTTTCCACCATCGTCAGCACCGGAATATGTTTCTTTCTCAGTGCATGAACGACCGGATATCCTGCAAACATATGATCTGCCACATAAACCGCCTCCGGTTTATATTTCAGGATCTGCTTTACCTGTGTTTTCACAAACGCTTTCCATTCCTGCTTTTCCATCACAACTTCCCCGTAGCTTCCATGAAGTTCCAGCTCCGGAAGTTCCGCATAATCCATATGAATGATCCGCGCAGTCTGCAGACCCGGCAGTTTTCCAAGCAGTTTATCTGCCGCTGCACCTCCACCAAAGTTCACAAGTACCGGTTCTTCCCTGTACTCTGCAAGGCTGATCTCGCATGCTTTCACCGCATCTTCCAACGTCCCTGTGGTCAGCAGAAAGCCTCCTTTATGACAGAATCCTGCACTTACCAGCCCTGTTTCTTTCTGTAATTCTTCATTTTCCAGACCCAGCCATTCGGATGGGAAACTGCATTTGTAATTCAGTGAATATTCTTTCTTCTGTGGCTGGATACAGTATCCGCCCCGGTTGGACGGAAAGATCACAAAGGCTATCTCCGTCTCGGACAGTCTTTTCTGACACGGTACAAATTCCGGAAGAATCAGAATCTTCGCCTCGTTTTCTGTCTTTTCGCCGGACTGCAACGCTCTCTCATGCGCTTCGAGAATCTCTTCCACCCGTCTGTCCGCCCGTTCATTTCCCAGATACCGCTCGAATTTATTCTCCAGAATCATCCCTGCCACACTGACCGCCTGGAAAAATGCTTCGTCGTTGCTCCCGCTGGCATCCCAGGTCGGATTAAAGTTTCCGATCAGCGCCGCCAGTTCATTCTTCTCACCGGTATTATCGTTGTTATCTAATGGCTGTACAAACGCTTCATCAAATTTCTGTGCCAGTTCTTCTCCCAGGATCTCTGCCCCCAGTGCTTCCCACAAAAGCCCAAGCGCCGCATACGCAACTCCGTTCTCCCGGATCCGACTGTCTTTCTGGTGATGATCGTACTGCCCTCTTCCGATATCAAAAACAATCCCCTCGAAGTCTTCCGGCACTTTATTCCCCCTTGTGATCGTAATCTCCGGGTTCAGATATAACAGCAAAGCTGCAGAAAACACATCATCTGCATGAAACTTTCCGCTGTGGGTAAAGGCAGACGCATGTTCCTGTCTGATCTGTTTTAATAATGTATTTGTTTTCATTATATATTCTCCTCGTATCTCATTCAGATTCTATCATGATCTCCATTCGTCGTTCGCCGACATCGCATCCTGCTGAAAAGCAAAATGCAAAAACTATCATGAACGCCTACTGTTCCTTATGAACAAACTGCGTTTACTCCCACTCACCTGTCCCTATAATATCATAAATCTCATGCAGATCTGCGATCTCATAATCAATCTTTACATCCGCATACCGCTCTTTATGATCCGGATTGTACCAGCAGGTTTTGATTCCGGCGTTGTTGCCACCGCGGATATCGCTGGTGAGAGAATCTCCCACGATCAGTACCTGGTCTTTTTCTACAGGACCGATGGTTTCAAACATCCTTTCAAAAAACTCCACGTTTGGTTTTTCCACGCCTAGGGCTTCGGACAAAAAAATGCCATCCATCAATTCTCCCAGACCGGAAAGACGCAGTTTTTTCTCCTGGGCAACGACCGTGCCGTTTGAAACCACATATTGTTTCACTTTTCCCCGCAGGTACTTCACAATTTTATAACTGTCATCCCGAAACACAATGGTATCTCCCAAACACAGCTGATAGCGTTCGTTGAACGCTTCCGCCACATCACTGCAGATCCCTTCCGTCTCAAAAAACTCCTGGAATCTTCCGACCAGGACCTCCGGTTTGGTAAGTTCGCCGCATTCCAGCTGTTCCCAGTACGACCTGTTGATCTTCGAATACCGCCCGATCATCTCATCCGTACACTCTCCCAGATCAAACTCCTGAAACAGTTTCTTTATCGCTGCCTTCTCTGCCGCAAGGAAATCCAGCAGCGTGGCATCTACATCCCATAAAATTGTCGTAATCATGCTTTTCTCCTCTGTTCGTTTATCTTTCATGTATTTTTATCATAACACAAAACAGCGACAGGGCACAGATATGTTTTCTCTGTACACTATCGCTGTATCCTTTAACAATAAAATTTTATCTCGTCTGTTACAAATGCCTGTTTCCATTTTGCACAAATTGGTTCACCGTCAGTTCCTTCTTTTTGAGTTCCACAATATACTCCGTTGTCCCTTCTTCGAATTCTCTCTTCCCTGTCGGCACAAAGCCATGACGCCGGTAAAATGCAAGTGCCCGCTCATTTTTCTCAAGTGCCCACAGATGATCTGCACCAAACTGTTCCACCGCAAATGTTATCAGTTCATGACCGATTTTTCTGCCCTGAAACCATGGATCCACATACAGCTTACAGATTTCTGTTCCGTTCATCTGGATAAAGCCACGGATCAGTCCGTCATCATATATATAGAGATTTTTGAAGACCTCGTCTTTTTTCAGGTAATTATCTATAAAGGAAACAACCTGCAACTCACCGAATGAGTAGCTCTCATCTTTGAATATCGGAAAATAGTTGATTCTGTTATTGCAGATAAATATTTCTGCGATTCTTGATAAATCTTTCTCTTTCGCTTTTCTGATTGACATCTGCTTATCCCTTCCTTCTGTTCGATATGTTTATTGTAAATCAAAACAACGGCACTGTACAGAGAACAAATTTTTTCAAACACGCTCTGGGCTGTCACAGAATTCTTTATTTTCTGTAACAGCCCAGTTTTCCTACCTCATCTTCTTCCCCAAATATTTTTTCATCGTCTCCGTCAATTTTTTCTCATCCAGCGGTTTTGTCAGATGCTCGTTCAGACCGGCTGCAAGACTTTTCTCAACATCCTCCTGAAAAGCATTTGCACTCATGGCAACAATAGGAATCGTCATAGAATCCCTGCGGTTCATGCTTCGGATATGACGCGTTGCCTCCAGACCATCCATCACCGGCATCATAATGTCCATCAGGATAATGTCGTAGAATCCGGGCTGTGATGCCTCAAACATTTCCACCGCTTCCTTACCGTTGGATGCGGTAAACACTTCTATCTCCTCCTGCTCCAGCTGAAATCTTGCAATTTCCATATTCAGATTATTATCCTCTGCCAGAAGTGCTTTCTTTCCTTTCAGTGACAGATGTTCCTTCGGATCGTCATCGATTTTCGGATGATGATCCACTTTAAACGGAAGAACGATCGTATAACGGGTTCCTTCGTTGATTTTACTTTCCACCTGGATCGTACCGCCCATCAGAGCCACCGTTTCCTTGACGATCGTAAGTCCCAGTCCCACACCGTTAATACTGTTTAAAGAAATATGCTGTTCCTGCGTATATGGTTCAAATGCATGACGCAGGAATTCCTCTTCCATTCCAATACCGGTATCTTCGGTGACAAATTCAAACCACGCAGTCTCACCGTCGTATCTCAGTTCTTTACAACGACAGTAAACGGTTCCGCCCTTTTTATTATATTTGATTGCATTGCTGTTCAGATTCAGCAGGATCCTTGAGATTCCTTCCTCACTTCCAATCAGATAACGATGATTGATATATCCCGGTTTCCAGTCCACAACCGAATGCAAACCCTGTGCATCGATCTGAATATTCGTCATCGCGGTAATCTCCATCAGAAGATCGACCAGATTAAATGGTTTCTCCGAAAGTTCAATCGTCGAATTTTCCAGCCGGTTCATATTTAACACATTATTCACCAGCGATACCAGATAATTAGATGCGATCCATATCTTATCCCGGCACTCTTTCTGCTTTTTCATATTGTCCGGAAAAGCATCCGCAATCCGTAACATCCCCTGAATACCATTTAACGGCGTACGGATATCATGAGAGATTGATGACAGGAAACGTCCTTTGGTCTCATTGGCAGATACGGCATGTTCCTTTTCCTTTCTCAGTCTTTTGTTCAGGTTTTCCGCTTCGATCTTTAATGCATTTTCATGAAATTCTTCCGTTATATCCCGTATATAAGAAATCGCCAGGATATCTCCGTTTTCTTCATCCTCATACATCACAATATGATGTTCTGCCAGCATCGGTCTTTGCCGGATCGTTTGTGTCCAGTATGTATGTGTTACATGCGTCTCTCCTTTTTCATAATGTTTCAGAAGCACCGGAATATCAAAAAATGCATAATAAGCCTCTTTCTCCTTTTCAGACAACCGTTTTCCCCAGTAGTCAATTACTTCACTGAATTTTGCATCAGCCGGAAGACCGGTCATTTCATTGACGTTATATTCTTTTCCATCCACTGCCTGATACATCTGACCGGGAACCAGATTCCTGGTCAGATTAATATTATAATACGCGCCTGCAACCGCAGCTATTATATGTTCCAGAATGTCGATTTTCTTTTTTGATGTCTCCATAAGAGTTTCCCCCGCAATCTCATTTCCCGATCTCTAATATCTGTCTCCAGCAACTTCTTTCGAATAAAATGTAATAAAAAAAGAAACAGTCCACCTTATATACAATCGAACTGTTTCTATCACTTTTGCAGACCACGGAGCATCGCAAGTACCACTTCCTGTTCCTGCACACTCAGATCATTCCATATCGCAAGGACTTCGCTTTGCGGCTGTGTCAGATCATCCGGATCTCCTTCACAAAAAAACTGCGACAAGGTTACGTCCAGAGCTTCACAGATTTTCTCAAGCGTAGGCAAAGATGGCAGACTTTCTTTTGCCATAATTCTTCCCAGTGAAGACTGGGCAATTCCTGTCATCTGCGCCAGCCGGTATTTGCTGATTCCACGCTTTTCACATAATTCTATCATATTGTCAGCTATATACTCCTCTAGCTGCAAGCAAATACACCTCTTTTCCGTCATTACATATTGATATTATTTTACCTGTAATTTGGAAACTTTATTAGAAGTATATTTCAGAAGTATTTAGTTGCTTTTTCAGAAGTATTTATCAAAAAAAAATAAGCATGGACGGATATTTTCTGTTCTTATGCATATTATGTTGCTGAAATTATTCTATATGTATTTTTATAGTAACATATCTTTTCTGAATTTTCAAACATTATAGTAACATATCTTTTCTGAATTTTCAAACATTATAATACGCTACTTTTTATACTTATTAGGTCTCATGCAAGCACGGACTTCGGCACATTGCTCGCGTGAATCTAAAAGAACCGGCAGGTTTTTCCCGCTTCCTGCCGGTTTTTTCCTGATCTTATCTGTTTTAATGATTGTCTGCTATATCACAGCATCTGTTTTTCAGCACTTCTTCTCCGCCAATCAGCTGTTGTTCATATTCGGTATAGGCAGGACAGCCATAGCTTCCGAGGAACTTTCGGATCCGGTCATTCCTTGTAAGATTCGCTGCGAATAACGTCAGCTCTGCCCCTGTACCATAACTTTCTTCCAGAAATGCAAATCCCCGTTCCAACTTCTGCGAGATGCGCTCCTGCTGTTCGTCACACCGCTTTGTTTCTTCCTCACAGACCTGTTTCAGCCGTCGGTTCAGTGCTTCCTGCCCACTCTCATGGTCTGCTTTTGCCTGCTGGTCAATCTTCCACAGTATCTTCAACACCGCCTCTTCGGTCTGCCTCTCTTCTCTTCGGATCAGTTCCCGTTCTGTGCGGATCTGCAAACTTTTTTCTCTGCTCTCGATCCAGTCTCCGAATGTCTTTTCTGCATCATTCTCCCGGAAAATACCGAGCTGTCTGCAACTTTCTGTCAGCACTTTCTGTATCTGACTTTCCCTGAAAAACTGTTCGATGTTCTGATCCAGCACAGCCAGCAAAAACGCCAGTACCATACTGCGCTCCTGTGGTGTTCCCTCCTGTGCCATCCGGGTGATCGTCTCCCGTTCCGCATCCGAAAGGCTTCCGTCCAGAACCTGTCTGATCCGGTAATCCTGTCCGTACTTCCGATAAATCTGATAATACGAAAAAAATTCGGCTGCTGTCTTTTCTTCCTGAAGATACTGCTCCACCAGCATTTTTTCTACCGGAAATCCCATTTTTTCATAACTTTTCAGCACTGCAGACATATCTTCCCATCCCCGTGCCGTCACAAACTGTTTTTTTCCGTCCTCCTGACGGATCCGATAGAAACGATCTCTGTGTGCTTCCAGATACGACCGGATACTGCCATGTACCTGATGGAACAATGCATATTCCATCCAGACATCGAGATCCGGCTCCAGCACGATCTTTCGGACACGGTCCAGCGTCGCGATGTCAAATTCACGCACAGATTTGTTGTATTCCGGCGGGTTGCCCGCTGCTACGATGAGCCAGTCCGTTGGAAGCTTCTGGTTTCCAAACGTTTTGTCCTGGAGAAGCTGCAACATCACCGGAGCAAGTGTCTCTGAGACACAGTTGATCTCATCCAGAAATAAAATTCCTCTCTTTTTCCCGGTTTTCTCCATGCAGGCATAAATAGAAGCGATGATCTCACTCATCGTATATTCCGTCACGCTGACCTGTGCATCATCAAATGTACGCTCCACGATCTTCGGAAGTCCCATGGCGCTCTGTCTTGTATGATGGGTCATCGTATATGCTACCAGCCCTGCCCCACATTCTCCGGCGATCTGTTCCATGATTGCTGTCTTTCCGATTCCCGGAGGTCCGACCAGCAGAATCGGCCTTTGCTGACGCAACGGAACCAGTGGATACCCGCTTTCATCTTTCTGAAAATACGCCTGCAGCGTATATTGTATCGTTTCTTTTGCTTCTTTGATATTCATCCGTTTTCTCTTTCCCCTGTATTATTGTTCTGTCACCAGCAGTTTTTTTGCCCATCCCGGTACCCGGTCCATCTTCTCACTCTTTTTTACAAATACAAATGCTGTCTCATAATCCGGCTTCTTCTCCGGATAGATCCCGTCACCGTCGGTGAAATAAATCAGTGCTTTCAGGTCGCTGAATTCTCTTTTCTCCCGCATCCGTTCTACTTCCTCGAACACCGGGCGAAAATCGGTTCCTCCTCTTCCGTGGATCACCAGCTGTTCCCGGTACGCTTCCCATTCTTTTGCGGAATGGATCATCACTTTTTCCTGAATAAAACTGTCACACTGGATCAGGCATACTTTCCAGTTCTCGAAAAAAATTTTCCTTTTCCTCCAGAATCCTTCTGGTCTCTCCAAGGAAACGGGCTACCATTTCTTTTTTACAGGATCCGGAGGTATCTATGGCAATTACCAGTTCCTCCAGCCGGTTCCCCTCCCGGGTTTCGAGAGGCTCTATCATGGGAAGATTTCCATACCGTTCCATCCCATAATAATAAGCAACCGGGTCAAAGGCATCCTGATCCAGTTTCATCTCCTCTCTTGTAACAGTAAAACGGCGTAAAAACCGTCGGTAGTCATATTTTCCTTTCTCAATTTCGGAAAGTTCTTCTTTCTGACCACCACGATTCTCGCCTCTTCGTTTTCCTCCTGCGCCATAGGTAAGCGCAAGTTCTTTTGCGATCTCTTTCCATTTTTTACAGATTGCTTTCTGTTTCTCTGTCTCTTTTCCGAAACTTTCCGGCATCTCGATGCACTGACGAATCAACCGGAGATATTCTTCATATACGTTCTCCGGATTCTCTCCAAAACGGTGAATCAGATACTCCGGATTCACATACAAGCTCTCCCCGTCTGTCCTCATAGCGGTTACCTGCTCATCCGGCTGCACCCGGAGCTCCAGCAGCGCCCTGCCAAGCTCCGGATACCGCCAGCATAACTCATTTTTGCAGTGTTTCATCAGGCCGGTGATCAGCTCCTGTTTCGTCGCTGTATTCGGAGATTTTTCTTTTGTTGAAATATGGTTCTTCCACGCCAGCAATACACGGAAGGCATCCCATTTTTTCAGTTCTCCCGCCCTGGTCAGAAAACCGTTCAGTTCCTGCTCTCCAAACCATCCCCTGTCTGCCATTTTTTTCATTCCATCGATATTTTCCTGTACGATCAGATATTCCATGGCGGGGCGGACCCTGCGTTTCAGATAGATTGCTTCCTCTTTTGATATTTCTTCGTTTTCCCGGGTGTTTTGCAGAAAACGTCCGATTACTTCTTCCAGATGTTGTTGTTCATTCATTTGTATACATCACCGTTTTTTGTATTCTCTATCCATCGTAGCACCCTTTATTTTAATTTACAAGCAGATCCTTTTACTGATTTTCCTGTGTTCCGTCTTCCGTCTGGCTGCTCATCGGCGTGATCACAATATTTTCTGCCGCAATACCGGTTTTCCGTTTTACGATATCCTCGATCTGCGCTCTGCTGGCATCGTCCACCTTGGTATCCGGTACTACAATATCTGCTGTCTCTCCGGTCAGATTCACAACCACATCAGGAAATCCTTTCGCTTCGAGAAGCAGTTCTGCCGCAGCTTCTTTCTCCACAAGATCAGTCATATTTACCATACTGGCGATTGCACTTTCTTTTTCTGTCTCGGAAAGGGCTTCGTTGTTGATGATCGATAACAGAGATTCTTTATTCTGGGAGCGAATCTGTTCCCGTTCGATACGCGCCTGGGCCATATATGTAGAAGCACCTGTCAGAACAGCCTCCCCCGGTGTCTCCTGGGGCTGTGATTCTGTGCCGGATGATTCTTCACCGGAAGCCGTGGCATCTGTACCATCGCCGGCAGTCGCCGCACCGGTCTCATCCGTAACATCAAGATCCAGATTTTCCATATCCTGCAGAACCTGATCCATATTGACCGAAGTTTCCGTCTCACTGGAGGTCTCGGTCTTTGCAGTCTTATCTTTTTTCCCTTTTAATTGTGCATCGGAATAGCTGATATAGCCTGCTGCAGCAATCATTACTGCCAGAGCCGTGATAATGATCTGATTCTTTTTAAATATTTTTTTCACTGCTGCTCTCCTTTTTATTCATTTTGACGGGTCTCATTTCATTTTTAACACTTTGATTTCGTGGGCTTCGACGTGAAACAATGCTATCACCGCCTCCTGGATCTGTTGTACGATCACCGGGTTGCCGCCTCCCTGTGCCACGACGATCACGCCGCGGATCTCCGGATAGGTACTTGAGGATATATAGGGTGTCTGTCCCCCGTCTCCGGTATCCTCGTATACTGTAGTTTCCCCCGTGTTTACCGTCTGACTGCTCCGCTGCGTCCCGGAATCTCCTTTTTCACTGGAAGTACTGGTATCCTCCGGACTGTCTTTTTCCACCTGTTTCTTCCCGGTAGATTCCATCGCCACCGCCACCTGTACTGCACCCACACCTTCTACCTGCGACAGTACGCTCTCCAGCTGTTTTTCATAAGACTGCCGGATCTGATCGTCGGTCTGCTCCTGTGTCTGCGAAACTGTTGTCTTTTCCTGTGTCTTTTTTTGCTCCTTTTGTTTTACAGGAGCGGCAATCACAAGAAGTAAAAGACCTGCCAGCCCACAGATCAGCCACTGCTCCCGTTTCATCTCCCTGACTGCTGCAAACACTCTCTCCTTCATAGTCTACTCCTGTATCTTTATATTTATATTCCCTTCCGGAAGATTATAGACTTGTGCAAGTTTTCTTTTTACCTGGTCAGGCTCACCTTCTCCGGGGGGATTCCCGTCCGCACGCCGGATCACACAACGGATCTCTTTCACATCCAGTTCCTCCCCGTTAAAAAAGTCCACCCTTACTTCAGTGCTCTCGTAAGACAGCTGCTCCAGCAGTGTTTTTATCTGTCTTTCCATCTCTTTCTGGCAGTTTTTCTGTACATAATCCTTTCCTTCCTGTTCCAGGTATTTTTTCTCCATTGAAAAGTCCTCATATTCCTGCCGGATTCCTTCCGAAAGTGTCTCCCAGGAGAGTATCTGTTCCAGTTGTCCGACGGTCAATAACGGTTGGATCAATACCAATATCAGCAAAAGTCCCATAAAAAAGCGGATATATTTTCGTTCTTCTCCCTGTGGAATCACGTTCATCAGTACTGAAAGGAAAATAAAATAAAACGCCAGATTGCGCACCCACCGGGCAAGCCATTCCAATGTTCTTCCTCCCTCCGTCTTTTTGTAATTCCCTTTTTATTGTAGGGAACCTGCCAGAATCGCTATGGTCAGCAAAAACAGATCTCCATGGTCAGCAGAAGCCTCACCAGCAGCCCAAGACTCTCTCCCATCGTGTGGATGCACCCTACCATCCGCTTGTCCGTCACCGGCTGCACCACCGCAGCCAGAAACTGATAGGCAAGTGCGCTGATTCCCATTCGGCAAAGAGGCGCTGCACCCGCCAGTAGAAGGATCACGATCGCCGCTGCACCAAGACAGTTTTTAATCAGCACTGCCGATCCGAGTACTACTTCCGTAACACCGGAAAACAGGTTTCCCACTCCGGGAATCGCTCCGGCTGTCCTGCCGATCACTGATCGCTTCAAGGTATCAACCGCCGGTGAGATCATACGCTGGATCAGCTGGATTCCCACGATCACGCCGATCATGGATTTCAATGCCCAGAGGATTCCGTTCTTTAAAAGTTCGGTCATTTTTGATAAGAATTCTTCTTTTGTAAGGAAATTGATCAGTTCCAGCACCAGATACATCCGGATCGCCGGAAGAAGAAAAAGTAACAGGATCTTCTCTGTGAGAAAAATCAGAATCAGAATCATCTGGTAAAATGCTGTCGCAGTTGCCACACCGCATGCCCCGGTCAGCGCAATATAATACGCCGGAAGCAGTGCTTTCATAAATACCGCCACACCCTCAAGCAGTCTTTCCATCTGACCGGTCATCTCATCAAATGCATGCAGAAGCAGTAAAAATAACAACAGATAGATCATATAAAAAGAAATATCTCCGATCTGATTGTTCTGAAAAACCCCTGACAGATGACAGAACACTGCTGACAGAAGCACCAGCACCAGAATGTGCACGCAGGTTTCTTTTTGGATTCCCATGGCATCCCACACGCCCTGTTGGATCACTGCTTTCCATTGCTCAGAGGAAAATGCCTGTCCGCTTTTCAGGATGTCCCGAATCATCCCTCGCATACTCTGCTTTTCTTCCAGGAGCTGATCCACCGCCATCTCCACCTCTTTCAGATCCAGTTCTCCCAGTGCTTCTTCCTCTCGTGGAAAGTCCTGATTTTCTGCAGCATACACACAGATCCGGGTACAAAAAAAGAGCAGGAACAGACTGAAGACTGCCATTTTCAGTATTTTCCCACTCTTTTTTCTATCCCAGAAACCCATGGATCGTCTCCAGCAGTGCGGTAAGAATCGGCATACTGATCGCCAGTACTGCCAGGCGTTCGTAGATCTCAATCTGTCCCGCTACTGCAGAATAGCCCGCATCCTTACAGATTCCTGCCGAGAACTGACCGATATAGGTGATACCGATCATTTTCATAAGGATATTCATATATGTAGTATCTACAGGTACATATTGTTGTATTTTTTTCAGGGATTCATACAGATAACTGAACTTTCCCACCGCAAATGCCAGAATAAAGAGTCCGGCCGCCATTGTCAGATAAACCGAGTATTCCGGCTTTGCTGTTTTCATAAAGATCGCAGCCAGTACACAGGCGATACCCGCCGCACCGATCCGGATAATTTCCATATCGCCATCCTCCCCGCCTGCCTAATGTACTCTCGGAATCTTTCTGTGCTTAATTTTGTGAGATGATTTTTTGTCAGTTGTGCCCAAATTTCTGAGGCGTACGCGGTGCGTACGTTGATGAAATTCGGGTGCAACTGGCGGAAAATCAGCCGCAAAAGTAAGTGCAGAAAAACTCCGAGAGTACATTCTACAGGGCAAATAATTTTTTTACGGTTTCAAAAAGATCATAAATATAAGGGAGTACCCAAAACAATACCAGCACAAGCCCGGCAAGACTGGTTAAAAATGCCTGATCTTCCCGCCCGCTGTGTTTTAACACAAGGCTCAGGACGGATACCAGAATCCCCACTGCACCGATTTTAAATATAATCCCGACTTCCACAACCGCCTCCCGTCTCAGATAAGGATCACCACCAGAAAGGCTCCCCCCAGGATCCCGAGGCTTTGCCACACTCTTTTCTGTTCCGGCAGCTGATGCCGCAGTTTTTCTTCCCGCATTGCAAGTTCTGTCTTTCCGCTCTCAAGAAGCTGTATCTGCATCTTTGCATCCAGATATCCAAGATGCCCGAGGGTCTGTAAAAACAGGTCCCAGTCTTCTTCCCGGAGACTGGTTTTTTCCCGCACCGTCTGCTCCTGCTCTTTCAGGATCCGTACAAAGGCTTCACCGGTCTGCTCTTTCAGCCGTTTCGCAACAGATTGCAGATATTCCCGAAAGGGGGACGCCACTTTCTCGCTGATCCTGGAAAATGCTTCCGGCAGTGTATTTCTCGCATAGGAAATTTCACCGATCAGGCAGCTGATGATCAACTGTAATATCTGCAAGTCTTTGATCCGCTGCTGATACTGTCTGCTCCTCCAGTTTCCCATGCCCCAGCCGGCGAAAAATACCAGCAGAGCACCGCTGACCTTTAACACACCGATCTCTGCCTCTGGTACAGGCAGGTTCCCCGTTCATCATAGATTTCCCGGACTTTTCCGATCTTTCCTGCCGTTTCTTTTTGCAGGATGATATAGCGTTCAAAAACATGTTCTTTTATCAGTCGTTCCAGCAGCGGTTTTTTCCGGATCTCATCGATCGAACTTCCGTGAACCGTTGCCAGAAGTTTGCATCCGCTGTTTAGTGTCATCTCGATGGCACGGATATCTTCATAATTGCCGATCTCATCCACGGCGATCACCTGCGGAGCCATTGAGCGAAGCAGCATGACCATCCCTTCCGCCTTGCTGCAACAGTCCATCACATCGGTACGGATTCCCACATCGTTTTGCGGAATTCCCTGATAACTGCCACCAATCTCTGACCGTTCATCCACCACGCCTACCGTATTGCCCGGAAAGGTCTCCCAGCCATCAGAAATCTGTCGTACCAGATCCCGCAGCAATGTTGTTTTCCCACAGCCCGGTGGGGAAATAATGAGTGTATGGCACAGTTTTCCATCTTCCGTCACATACGGAATCACCATATCCGCACAACCGGTAATCTGGTGTGCAAACCGGATATTGATGCAGGAAATCTGGGAAAGTCCTTTTACCTTCTGCTCTTCCATGATTGCTTTTCCCGCCACACCAACCCGATGCCCGCCCTGTATCGTCAAAAATCCCTGTTTTAATTCCTCTTCATAAGCATAGAGGGAATATGTTCCTACCGTCTCCATGGTTCTTCGGATGTCTTCCTGTGATACGATACATGCCTGTTCCCTATGTCTCGTCAAAAATCCCTGTTCTGCCACAAAATATTCCTGTCCGTCCTGCCATAAGATCAACGGTTTCCCTGCCCGAAGACGAATCTCCTGTAACCCCTGTGGATTCCAGTACGCCTGCTGTAAGATTTTTCGGATACCCTCCGGAAACAGACGGATAACTTCCTCCCGTTTCATGTACATCACCTCTTACATTTACTATATGTGGACAGACTGTAAATAGAACCCGTTGCCAGGATAAAATATTTTGTTATCTTGCATACTTTCTTCCTCGGGTATTCAGTTCTCCACACATACCATCCCCGAATACCCTTCCGGCATCACCAACCGGTAAAACCTGCATCCCTCATAAGAAATCTCACATAGCTCCCTGCAGATCCCATCCCCGGTAAACTTCAGATAGCTTTCTTTTTTTGTCCAGATCTGAAACAGAAAATCTTTTTTTCCTTTCTCCGTACCCGCCTGCATAAAAGTTTTCCACTCATCCGGTGTACAGATTTTTCTGGCTGTCTGTTCCAGTTTTATTTCTCTGTGATACTGGATATCAATCCCCACAGGGACATTTCCCAGCGCACAGGCGATCCATTCTCCCGAATGGCTGATATTGAAAAAAAGTTCCGGATGCAGGCGCAGATATGGTTTTCCCGTCTCTGTTCGCATTACCGAATCGGTCTCTTTCTCCAGATCATACGCATATCTTGTTTTTATCATTTCTGCTAACAGACGATATCCCGACCGGGACTGTTCTTTCTTTTCTTCCGGCGTTTTTCCACTGACCTGTTTCATCCAGACTTCTGTCTGTTGATCCGGGGACTTCCAAATAATATGTGCTTTATTTGCATTATTTTCCATTTTTCTGCCCTCCGTTGCCACGCTTCGGTGCTTCTTCCAGTTCCACCAGAAAACGGGAAGGTTCCATCTTCTTTCCGAACCTCTCCTCCACTGCATACAGATGCAGTTCTTTCTTTGCTCTCGTCATGCCGACATAGAACATTCTTCGTTCTTCTTCGATCTCCGGATCCAGAACCGCTTTCTGATATGGCATACAGCCCTCGTTGACATCCAGAATATACACCCTCTCAAATTCCAGTCCCTTGGCACTGTGCAGGGTCGATACAACGATTCCCTCCTGCCGGCGCACTTTCTCCGACTGTTCTTTGAGTTTTTCTTTGTACGCATCCATGGAATCAAACCATTCCTGAAATGTTTTATACCCTTTTGCGCTCTCCTGGATCTCCCGCAGAAGATCATACAGTTCTTCCACTTTGATCTTCCTGTACTGTGCATATTCTTTCAGGAACTCGTCATAGCCGATCCCATACCGGATATAATTGATAGCTGCAAACGGTGCCATATTTTTCATCATTTTCAGATCATGCTCGAACTTCTCGATCCGGTCACACATCCATTCTTTTCCCTCGTAAAACTGATACAGAATCTCAAATGGCACTTCTTTCTCATAAAATGCTTCCCTGGACAGATATCGGTTCGGACGGTTCATGACGGCAAGAAAATCCTTTCTCTCCCGACCGCCCATTGCCAGACGCATATAAGCAACCATATTTTTTTGCCAGCCAGTGTTCATACAGATTCGGCAGGACATCCCTCATGGTAAACGGAATGTTGTACTCCATCAGCCGTTCCACTGTCATTCTGCAATTATGATTGGTACGGAATAGAATCGCAATCTCTTTGTGCGGACACCCTTCCGCCAGATCCTTCTGAATCTGCTTTAACAACCAGGTCGTCTCCTCGCTCTCATTTTCAAACGTCCGTATCTCGAGCGGTTTTCCCTTATCATTTTTCGTAAACAACTGTTTTTCATATCTCGCATCATTCCAGCGGATCACATTCTGGGATTTTTCTACTATTTCTCCGGTACAGCGATAATTCTGTTTCAGGATCACCTGCTTCAATTGTGGAAAATCCTTCGGAATCTGCAGCATGATCTCCGGTCTAGCTCCACGGAACCGATAGATCGACTGGTCATCGTCACCTACCAGAAACAGATTATTCTCCGGAAGTGCCAGAAGCCGGACAATATCATATTGCAGCTGGTTGACATCCTGAAACTCATCAATCAGGATATACCGGAACTTTTTCTGCCATGCCTGCAAAATATCCGGATGTTTCTGAAATAATTGGTAGCAGTACACCAGCAGATCATCAAAGTCCAGCAATCGTTTCCCGTGCAGCCGTTTTTCGTATGTCTCATAGATTTTCCGAAACTGCTCATCCGGACAGCTTGCCGAATAATAGTGGCTCAACGGGATCCGACCGTTTTTTACCGTGCTGATCTCTCTTGCCAGCGATTCCAGCAGGTCATTTTCGTCTTCCATCTGCAGGGAAGAATTCTGTAAAATCTGTCGTAAAATCTGATATTTTATTTCTTCACCGGCGATATTTGCCGATGTGATACCGTACGCCTGCCGGAGAATACCGTAAAAGATTCCATGGAATGTACCAAAAGTCACCTGACTTTTTTCCACTCCGCACAGGTGTAAAAATCGCTCCCTCATCTGTCCTGCTGCCGCCTTGGTAAAGGTGACCACCAGGATAGATGAAGGAGCGACCTGATAATTCTGAATCAGTTTACGGGTACGGCGGATAATAACTTCCGTTTTGCCGGATCCCGGTCCGGCAAGTACAAGCATCGGACCATCTTTATGTTCCATTGCCTGCTGCTGTTCCCTGTTAAACTCCATTCTTTCCCTCCATATGGGAATTATTCCGCTGCTTTTGTCAGCTTGTAACCGTGAGGGATTTTGGCAGAATCATGCCAAAACACCTCGCGGAATACTACCTACTGCATAGTTAGTTCAGTTTGTCAATGGCCGCCTGGATTCTTACAAGACTCTCTTCTTTTCCGAGTACTTCCAGAATCTCTGTGGCGCCTGCCGGTGTCATCTGTTTTCCGGAAAGAGCGGTACGGATCGGCCACATCACATAACCAACTTTGTAACCATGCTCTTTTGCGTAAGCGGAAAGCATCTCAAACAGTGCATCGTTGCTGAAATCTTCCTGTGCCTCCAGTAACGGCTGTACTTCCCTGAGTACCAGCAGAGAAGTTTCTTCGTTAGTTTTCATCTTTTTATGCACATACATGGATGTCTCATATTCCGGTACCTTTTCAAAGAAATCCACCTGATCTTTGATATCCGGAAATACTTCGATTCTTGTTTTTACCATAGCAGCGATCTTGTGGAAGTCCAGATCTCTTGTGATCACTTCTTTCAGATACGGCAGAGCCATCTCATAGAATTTTTCATCGTCCATCTTCTTCATGTATTCGCCATTCATCCAGCGAAGTTTTACCATGTCAAAGACTGCAGGAGATTTGCTGATTCTGTGGTAATCAAATTCTTTTACCAGTTCTTCCAGAGAGAAGATCTCATTGTCGGAAGACGGACTCCATCCAAGAAGTGCCACAAAGTTTACGATCGCTTCAGTCAGGAATCCCTGATCCAGCAGATCTTCATAAGAAGAATGGCCGCAGCGTTTGGACAGTTTCTGATGATCTTCGTTTGTAATCAGCGGGCAGTGGATGTATTTTGGGATCTCCCATCCAAATGCTTCATACAGGCGGTTGTACTTCGGTGCAGAGGACAGATATTCGTTTCCTCTTACTACATGAGTAATTCCCATCAGATGATCATCGATAACATTTGCAAAGTTGTAGGTCGGATATCCGTCAGATTTGATCAGGATCATATCATCCAATTCGTTATTTTCTACTGTAATATCTCCGTACAGCTCATCATGGAAAGTTGTGGTTCCTTCGGTTGGCATGTTGATACGGATAACGTATGGTTTTCCTGCTGCCAGATTTGCCTCGATTTCTTCTTTGGACAGGTGCAGACAGTGTTTGTCATACACGGTGATCTCTTTTCCTGCTACTTCTGTCTTCAGGCTTTCCAGACGTTCTTTATCACAGAAACAATAGTAAGCGTCTCCCTGCTCAATCAGTTTTTTTGCATATTTCATGTACAGACCCTGTGCCTGTCTTTCACTCTGTACATAAGGGCCTACACCCCCATCTTTGTCCGGACCTTCATCATGTACCAGACCCGTCTTAGCCAGAGTACGGTAGATGATATCAAGTGCACCTTCCATAAAACGTTCCTGGTCGGTATCCTCGATACGCAACATGAACTTTCCGCCTTCATGTTTTGCGATCAGATATGCATATAATGCCGTTCTTAAGTTTCCTACGTGCATTCTTCCGGTAGGGCTTGGTGCAAATCTTGTTTTTACTGTGCTCATAATATTTCGCTCCTGTTTTATAATGTAAATGTCCCGGATTGCTGTGTGTTTTGCACACGCACGATCCTTATCCTATTCAAGGTAAAAGGTGTGGAATTAATCCTCCACACCTTTGTTTTTTAAGTATTCAATTATGTCTCCGACGGTTTCCACATCTGACAATTCCTCTGCCGGAATCTCCAGTCCGTATTCTTCTTCCAGAGCCATAACCAGTTCAAATAAATCCAGTGAATCTGCTCCCAGATCATCTTTAAATGAGGTGTCAAGACCAATTGTCTCACCATCACAGTTCAACTGCTCTGCAATAATCTCTCTCATTTTTTCAAGCATATCTTTTATCTCCTTCATAAAGCATTTTCGACTTTACGCCTTTGTTTAACGAAAGTATATCTATTATAAAATCATTTGTCAACCCATTCAGGAAAATATGCAAAAAACTTTGTTTCTCTGTTACTGTTCCCTCTATTCTCAGTAACACGCTTCGCAGTGCACAGAATTTATGCTGTTTCAGCCTCCGTGATGTCTTCTCCCGTCGTCTGGATCCTTCCCGACACACTCAGGGCAATTCCCATCTCTGCCATCAAAAACAGGATCGACGTACCTCCGTAGCTGACAAATGGAAGCGTGATACCGGTTGTAGGCATCAGATTCAATACTACGCAAAGGTTCAGGATTACCTGTAATGCAATATGTACAAAGATTCCTGTCACAACCAGCGTTCCATAAAGGTCCGGCGCATTCTGCGCGATAAAAAACAGCCGGTATAACAGATACCCAAACATCAGCAGTAATAATGCCGCACCGAAAACTCCCAGTTCCTCACACACAATCGAAAAGATCATATCATTCTGCGCCTCAGGAATCGTTCCCAGCTTCTGCGCACTGTTGCCAAGTCCTTTTCCGAAAAATCCGCCGCTTCCGATTGCGTACAGTCCCTGCAGCACCTGGTAGCCGCCGGATGACATATTGGCCTCCGGATGCAGCCAGGATAAGATTCTTCGGATACGAAAGTTATCACTGGTAGTCATCGTCATACCCATGTAAGCAATGACACTTCCTGCCACCACGCTGGTACCGAGAGCCAGTACAACAAAAGGCTTTGTTTTCGGATGTGCAATAAAAATCATAACGACGGCGATTCCTCCGATAATCATACCGGTACTCAGATTATCCGTAAAAACAAAAGCCGCACCCGCCTGTATCATACCAAAGATCAGCAGCCAGATTACTGCCCTCAATTGCTTTACCATGTTTCCCCATCTTGATAACAAGTATAGGCATATAAATAATAATCGCTATCTTGGCTATCTCTGCCGGCTGAAACTGAATACCCAGCTTTAACCATCGTCTGGAACCATAGGCTTCCACTCCAAATGGAGTAAACCGCACCATCGCCATCAGTACAACTGATATCAGGTACAAAGTTCCTGCGAATGGAATCATCAGATGATAATCCCATTTTGAAATAAAGATGGCAACAGCGATCGCTCCCACACTGATCAGTGCCTGCCTGCGGAAATAATACATATCATCTCCATGAAATTTCATCTGTGCTTCATACGCACTGGTACTGTATAACATAATCAGCCCGAGCAGATCAGCA